>Ga0265309_10000571_pt1 | contig 14958 bp, 8 predicted proteins | sample Helome_FD_192492 | JGI IMG/M metagenome (GOLD analysis project Ga0265309, IMG submission 192492) | Marine sediment microbial communities from subtidal zone of North Sea - Hel_20160524 (Illumina Assembly) | ecosystem: Environmental > Aquatic > Marine > Subtidal zone > Sediment ...
TCACGAACTGCAGGGCATGGGTCAGGGTTGGAAAGTCGCCGAGCCTGAGGTCCGGGTCACGCGGAATGTCATAAGCCTCGCGCAGGGCAGCAAATATCTCCGCCTGTTTGACCGTGTCGACCCCCAGGTCGGCCTCGAGATCGAGATCCATGTCGAGCATATCCTCGGGATAGCCGGTCATCTCACCGACGATCGCCAGCACGCGTTCGCGTATGGTGGCATCATCGGTGCCGCCCGAGTCAGCCGGCAGCACTTCGGCGGCGGGTTCTTCCGCTGCTGATGGAGCGGCGACGACCGGCTGGTCGGGCCGCCGATCGCGGACGAATCCCACAACGTGTTCCAGTGTCGGGAACTCGCTGAGCCTTAGGTTCTCGTCGCGCGGGATGTCGTAACGCCCGCGAATCTCTGCAAACACCTCGGCTTGCTTGACCGTGTCAACGCCGAGGTCGGCCTCAAGGTCCAGGTCGAGGTCGAGCATGTCGGGCGGATAGTCGGTTTTCTCGGCGACGATCCGGATCACCTGCTCCTCGACATCATCCAAAGGTGCCGCTGCCTGCGGCTGATCCGGCCGCCGCTCGCGGACGAATCCCACAACGTGTTCCAGTGTCGGGAACTCGCTGAGCCTTAGGTTCTCGTCGCGCGGGATATCGTAATGCCCGCGAATCTCTGCAAACACCTCGGCTTGTTTGACCGTGTCAACGCCGAGGTCGGCCTCGAGGTCCAGGTCGAGGTCGAGCATGTCGGGCGGATAGTCGGTCTTCTCGGCGACGATCCGGATCACCTGCTCCTCGACGTCGTCCAAAGGCGGTGCTGCCGCAGCAGCAACCGGTTCGGGCGCCGCCGGCGTTTCCGGAACGACGGGCTGCAGGGGTTCGGGCTGAACTGCGGCCTCGGAGCTGGCCCGCAACGGTGGTCCCTGGTCCCTGACGCGTAATCGACGCTGCTCGACTTCCAGGTCGGCATGATCATAGCCGCTCAGGTTGTCAAGCCATTCCTGCCAGCGCGCACGATCGGTGACGCGATAGTCAAAACCCAGCTGATCGGCGTTACGCCGGCGGCCGTCGGGCGACGGCATCCATCGAACCAGGGTCATCGCCAGCTGCGAACCGAAGCCCGCGCCCAGACGCAGCGCATACTGCACCGGGTAGCTGCCGCCCGTCGACAGGTTCAAATTACCGAGTTCGGGATCAACTTCCTTGAAGTTCGGGACGGGCGGGACGATGCCGGTTTCGAGCGCCTTGATGGCGACGACGTCCTCGATGCCGGCACCCATGGCGTGACCCGTGAAACCCTTCGTGTTTGAAATGACGACCTGGTCAGCCCTGTCGCCAAACACCGATCGCAGCGCGTGGATTTCGGCAGACGCACTGCCGCCACGGGCCGGCGTATAGGTTTCGTGTGACATGAACATTGTCTGCGGCGCCATTTGCTCACGGGAAACTCCGTGCCGTTGTTCCGCTCGCGCGACCAGGTCCTCCATCACGGCGGCGATATGATTGATATCGAGCCGCGTACCGTGGAACGCGCTGTTCGCCGTAACTGAACCAAGCACCTCGGCGATTGGCTGCAGGCCACGTGCACGTGATGCTTCTGCGGTCTCTACAACGAGAGCGGCGGCACCCATGCCCGCGATCATGCCGTGACGCCGGCGATCGAACGGTGTGGCTGCATCTTCCGGGTTTTCGTCGGTTGCCGCGGCTCCCGAGGCGAGGAAACCCGCACCAATCCATTCCATCAGGTTGTCGGACGTCACATTGTCTGCAGATATGACGATGACGCGTTTGCAGCGACCACCGCGGATCCAGTCCTCCGCCAATGCCACTGCCTGCGTGGTGCTGGCGCAAGCACCATTGACCTGCGTATTCGGGCCGCGTGCGCCGATTTCCTCGGCGAACTGCGAGTGGCCCATCGACAGGATACGGAACAGGAAGCGTCGATCGAAATGGAACCCGGTCTTGCCAACCAGGCTTTTGACTTCGGCGATGCGCCGATCCACTTCTTCGACGGCGGCACTGCTGCCGTTGCCGAGGTGGGCGAGCCACTCTCTCAGGCTTTCGAGGCTTTCGAGTTGTTCGCGGTGTCCACGCTCTGCATAGTAGTCGTCCAGTTGCTCGCTGAATGCATCGAGGCCGGGGAATGCCGACGCGAAAATAATGCCGGTGTCATCACGCATCGAATCGGGCAGCCGCCAACGCTCCGGCAGCTTGCTGCCTGTCGTCGTGGTCTTGTAACTGAGAACCAGGGGGATACCGGCGTCTCGCAGCGCGTCGAGGCCAACCGCAATAGCCATTGCCGTCGTCGAATCGAACGCCCTGGCACGCTCCGGTTTGACGCCAAATTCATTGGCGATGTCGAACTCGCCCGCCCTGCCACCGAGCTTCACGACATCTTTCGTGTCGTCGATAGCGACAAACGTTGGGTCGCCGTGTTCGGGTTTGACAAGACGCGTGATGTGTTTCTCTGCCATCGCCTGTCGGAACCGGTACGGGATTACGTCGATGAACTGTTCGCCATGCAATATTCGGCTCACATTGTCATCATCGAAAACTCTCGGCGTGCCCGGCAAGCCGAGCGCCGCGCCACTGACGACGATGTGTTCGGCTGCGCCTGTCGCACTGCCGGCCAGGATTTGCTGGCCGCGCTCGACGAACTCGTTGAACAGTTTCCTGAGGTCATCGGCAGCCGCATCCTTGGCTGGCGGGGCGGCTGTCGGGGGTGCCGCCTCGACTTCGTTTGGCGCGACCGCGGATTGCGGCACTTTGCGTCCGGCACCGTGACCGGCGGCGTACAGACCACAGAGCGCCTGGTTGAACGACGTCGTCGTACCTGTCTTCGGGTGATTGACGAACAGCGACACGACATCGCCCCTGTCACCCAGCACACTGTCGACAAAACCCTTGAGCGCTTTCTTCGGGCCGACTTCGACGAATACGCGGACGCCGGCGTTATAAAGTTCATTCAGGCCATTCACGAACTGCACGGGCGAAGCGATCTGCTTGCCGAGCCCGTCGATGACCTTGTCTACCGCACCTGCACCGGTCTCATAGAATTTGCCTGTCACGTTGCTGATGACCGGGAGTTCGGGTTCGCGAATCTGCATGCGCGAGAGCACGGCCTTCATTGGCTCACTCGCGGGGGCCACGATGCGGGTATGGAACGCGTGACTGACGGGTAGCGGTACGGCCTGCATACCCGCGGCGTTGAAGCGCTCGATCGCGTCATCGATCGCGGCACTCTCGCCGCCGATGACAGCCTGTTCGTTACTGTTGATGTTCGCAATTACAAGATAACCGTCGACACTCGCGAGTACGCGTTGTATGTCTGTCAACGGCGCGAACACGGCGGCCATCTTGCCGTTGTCTTCCATGGCGACGTGGGCCATTTCCCGGCCACGTGCGCTGACAGCTTCGAGCGCTTCGGCCAGGCTCAAAACACCTGCCTGCACGAGTGCCGCGTACTCACCGAGGCTGTGGCCCATGACCATGTCGGGCTGCACTCCGTACGCGTTGAGCAATTGTGTCAGCGCGGCATCGGCAGTCAGCATGGCCGGCTGCGTAATCTCGGTCTGTCTGAGTGCGTTGTTGGCAGCGGCTGCGGACTCTTCATCATCGGCGTCGACGAAAATGAAATCCGACAACAGGCGATCGTCGAGAATCGGACGCATCACCCGGTCCGCCTGCTCGAACACGGCACGTACTTCAGGTTCACGATCGCGCAGCTCCGAGAGCATATTGAGGTACTGCGAACCCTGGCCCGGGTACAGGAAAGCAACTTTCTGTTTTTCGCCAGAGCCGCGGAACACGCCTTGCGACGTCAGCGCCGTCCAGACCGATGCTTCATCACGCTCGAAAGCCTTCAATGCCAGGTCAATCTTGCGCGCCAGGTCCCTGGGCGTATTGAAATCGATTGCGACGCGCTCGGGCGCGCCGAGGTCGCTTGCCAGCGGCGCTGCCTGGTTGAGCGCGCGATTGGCTTCGGCGTCGACCTTGAGCTTGCGCAGGCGCGCGGCGAGTTCGACTCCCGTATCTGCCCCCAGCACGATGGCGCCGCTCGGCGGTGCTTTGGCGGCAACGCCCGTAATTGTGCCCGGAACCGTATCGGGGCCCGAGTCCTTCCTTCTGCGATCGGTGGTCAGTCGGCCCGGAACGTACTCCTCAAGCACCGCGTGGAAATTGGTGCCACCGAATCCAAACGCGCTGACGCCGGCACGACGAACGCCACAGGCGGGCTTGTTCCAGTCCCTGAGGTCCGTATTGACGTAGAACGGCGAATGCTCGAAGTCGATGTTCGGGTTCTTCGCATCACAGTGAAGGCTGGGTGGCAGCACCTTATCGTTGAGCGCCAGGACGGTCTTCAGCAGTCCGGCCGCACCGGCCGCGCCTTTCAGGTGGCCGATGTTCGATTTCACGGATCCCAGCGCGACGCTGTCCGGTTCGGCGCCGGCACTCGCGAATACCTCGGTCAAGCTCTCCACCTCGACGACGTCGCCCACGCGCGTGGATGTCCCGTGGCCTTCGACGTAGCTTGCCGTCGATGGTGATAGCCCGGCGTTTTCCCAGGCACGTTGTATTGCGAGTTTCTGGCCGACCGGGTTCGGCGCCGTAATGCCCTTGCCCTTGCCGTCGCTCGAGCCCCCCATGCCACGTAGCACCGCGTAGACATGATCGCCGTCGCGCTCGGCATCTTCGAGACGCTTCAACAGGAATAGTGCGGCTCCCTCGCCCATGACGAAGCCATCGGCACCATCGGCATAAGGACGCGTGCCGGTTGCCGACAATGCGCCGATCTTGCAGAACTTGACGAACGTCGAGGCGCCCATGTTGCGATCGATGCCGCCCGTGATAACTGCATCGTAATCATGTTCCTCGAGCCCTTCGATCGCTGCACTAATGGCTGCCATGGCCGATGCGCAGGCAGCGTCGACGACGTAGTTGGGGCCATGGAAATTGAACAGGTTGGCAATGCGGCCCGCCATGACGTTGGCGAGTTCGCCCGGCATCGAGTCCTCGGTGATCTCCGGTATGCGTTCGCGCAATCCCGCGCGAGCCTCGGCAACGATCTTCTTGCGCAGGTCCTCGGGCAATTCGCGGAAACTCTCGGCTTCTTGGAGTTCGCGCGCGAACTCGGGGAAGGACACTCGCAGTGCTGTCAGGTAGTGCTTTTCGCCGGCCATCGCGTTGCCGAGGATGACGGCTGTACGGTCGGGATCGAGTGGCTTGTCGAGGTAGCCATAGTCTTCGAGCACGCTCCGCGTACACGCGATGCCCCACCGCTGGGCGTCGTCCATTGCGCTACCGACCTTGGGTGGTATCGGCAGCTTCCAGTCGAAAGGCTTCCACTCCCAGTCTCTTACCCAACCACCAATCTTCGAATAGGTGGCGTCTTCGGTCTCGGGATCCGGGCTGAAGTAGAGGTCGGGGTCCCAGCGCTCGGCATCGACATCGGAGATCGAATAGGTGCCTGATTTCAGATTTTCCCAGAATCGCTCTACGTCGGGCGCGTCGGGCATGATGGCGCCAACACCTACGATTGCAACGGCGCGATGTGCAGTGTCTTTCACGATTTTGCTTCCCCCAGACGGCCGTACAAGGCGTCGGCGACGTCATTCATGTCTACTATCATTCCGGCTTGCGACTCGTGAATCGAGTCGAGGTTGATCGCGTCGCTCAGGCCCGTGGATTCACCGGCGTCGGCGCCTGTGACCAGCGGCAAGCCTTCGCCCGCGATCTTCGCGGCCACTTGCCGTGCAAGAATTCTCGCCATCGCACACAGCGTGTCGGCCGCGTATCGTTGATCCGCTTTCCCATCAAGTCGATTGTCGATCGCGTCTGATGCCCGGCGGGAGAGGCTGGCGGCGCATTCCGTCCAGGCAATCAGCTCACCGAGTCGAAACAGCACGTGTTGATTGCGAGTTAACCTGCCGATGCGGCAGCGCTCGAGAATTTCGGCCATGGCATGCAGCGCGAGTGCGGATGTTGCTGCCCCAACGTTGGGTCGTTCGGTGTGCAGCTGTTCCATCTCGCGTGCGAGCGCATGATAGTAGTCGCCGCGCGTTTTCAGATGCCACTGCCAGCGATCGCGTGCGATCGTCATCTCCATGATCTCCGAAGTACCTTCGTAGATCGTCGTGATGCGGACGTCGCGTTTTATTTTCTCGACGATGTACTCGCGCGTGTAACCGTATCCGCCGAATGCCTGTATCGCGGCCTCGGCGGCGGCATTGCCGGCCTCTGAACTGAAGTACTTGGCAATGGCGCCCTCGGTATTGAGGCTGCCTTCACCGGAATCTATGCGTGCCGCGGTCTCCTCGATGAATGCGCGGCCGCCCTCCAGGCGAACCACGTGCGGCACGATGAGCTTATGCGTATACCCCTGCTTCTCGGCCAGCGGCGTGCCGGCCTGGACCCGTTCCCTGGAGTACTCGATGGCGCGCTCCATGGCTTCGCAGCCGCAACCGAGGCCGAACGCGGCGACCATCAGGCGCGTGTAACCGAACACCCGTTGCGCCTGCGCGAGACCCTGTCCCTCGATGCCGCCGAGCAGCTGATCGGCAGGTACGTAAACGTTGTCGAGCATCACTGCGGCCGTGTTGCTGTCACGAATGCCGTGTTTGTCCTCGGGTTTGCCGTGGCTCAGGCCTTCGGTGCCGGCCTCGACGAGGAACCAGCTTGGACCGCCCGGCGCGAGGGCCAGTACCGAGTACAGATCGGCGAAACCACCATTGCTGATCCATTGCTTTGCGCCGCTTATCTTGTAGCCTTTCACGGTGCCGTTGTCGCCGACCGGATCTGCCCGTGTTTTGAGGGCACCAAGGTCACTGCCTGCCAGCGGCTCGGTGGCTGCATAGGCCATGAGCAAGCCTTCCTCCGCCAGCCGGCCCATCCAGTGTGCCTGCTGCTCGGGCGTACCGCCCACGCGGATCGGGTCGCTGCCAAGAAAAGTCGCCAACACGCCCGTCGCTATGCCCAGGTCGACGCGGGCCATGGCCTCACAGACGCGGTAGACGTCGAAGGCCCCGCCACCCATGCCGCCATATTCTTCGGGAATGAACAACAGCTGGATGCCGATGGTCTCGCCGCAAAGGTCCCGGACCAGCTTGACCGGAAATTCTTCGTCGGCATCGAGGTCCAGTAGTAGTTTCTCGGGAAGCGCGTCAGCGGCGAACCGCTGCACGGCATCGAGAGTCATTGAGAGTACTTCGGCGTCTATTGCGCTGGTCATCTTGGTAGGCCGTCCATCCCCCTGGCCCGGCACGCTGCCGTTCCACAGACCCATTAATAGGCCACGCTCACGAATGGTCAATCCGGGAACATAACTATGCGCGTCTCGGGATGACGCCGTCAGTCACGAGATGACGTGGTGCGCAGCACCGGCAGATGCGCGCGGTGCTTTGATTGAATTCGAACTTCTGTTCGGATTCGGTTCCACCGCACCTTTGACGATGCGGTGGAACGACAGGCCCTACAAAATCTACTTCTCCTTGGCTATTCGACTCACAGCGAAGAAGAAGCCGACGATGACAACGACAAACGTGATGGCCAGGAGCAGGTCACTCTGTCCGAGGACAAAGAGCGCGGCCACTCCGGCCAGCACCAATACAAAAATAATCAGAAAGTACTGCATTCTAGGCCTCCTGTGGCACGGGGACGCAGTCGCTCGTGTCCGACTTAGCGGGTGTGTAGATCCCGATCAGTCCCTTGATGCCAAATGTCATCACGACATTGAACAGGAACAGGGCAAACGCGAGGATCAGCATGGCGCCGCAGACTCCGGCGAGGACCATGTAGGTGTTGTACTCACCATCGACATAGATTGACCTTCTCAGCATGCCGTCGATGCCTGCCAGGCCCATGAAGGATCCCATGCCAATTCCGCCGATGAGGTGCAGCCAGAAGTGCGCGGTTGCCAGTTTCTGGCTCCAGAGCTTCGCACCATTGGTGAGAATGGGAAGCAGAAGATAGACCGCCGCATAGAGCGTCATCGTCAGCCCAACGAGGAGTGCAACATGAACGTGAGAGCCGATTATCCATTGAGTATTGTGCAGGACGCGGTTCATCCCCAGATCGGCCTGGATGATGCCGGCGGGCACAGCCAACATGAAGCCGAGCAGTCCGCCCAGGAGGAACTTCAGCTCGTTCGTCATCTTTAGCGGACGGGCCTTGGCCAGCGTCACCAGTGTGATGTAGACAGCGAGACCTTGCGTGACAAGCTCGAGGGCCGTGACCATTTCACCGGACAGGACCTTCAGCAAGTTGGACTGTCCCTGGTCGGACATCAGGTGATGAGACCAGACGGTCCAGGAAACGACCATCTCGACGAACAGCGCAGCGCGTGCCACGTGCTTCATGAAGAGGTCTTTGCCAGTGATCATCATCGCAAGGATGTACCAGGTACCGGCAACGAAGATCAGGACCAGGCCGTCAGCAATCAGGTCCAGCCCCCACCAGAATATGTTCTTGTAGAGCAGGGCGTCGACCCAGGACTTCTCCATCGTTACCCCGAACATGGTGCCGAACATGTAGATCAGCAGGAGAACACCGGCAGCCATGATGACTGTCGCGTTCAGGCCGACGTCAATCGTTCCTCGGGAGATCGCGGCGACCGGGAGGTCGACAATGTGTTCGGTCTTCTTCCTCTTGAAGAAGTTGATCAGCCCTCTGAAGCCAATAGCGTCCATGAACAACTCTGTCGAAGGTTGCTTGTCCCAACCTTTCGGCGTGTACATGATTGTCTTGAACACGTTGTAGGAATAAAGAAACGTCCCAACCATGATCAAGGCGACGCCAACTACGTAAAACAATCCGCCGATAATCCTGAATTGCTCAAGGTCGACAGGAAGCGGCCAGTACAGGGTGTACAGCGGTGCATAGGAGAACAGGAATCCCGCCAGCCACATGATGAACGTGCCGCCACCGATCAGCATCCACGACGCGTTCGCCAGTTTCAGGCTGAAGATCGGTTTCTTCATTAAGTAAGGCACGAGGAACAGGAAAGCGCCGAAAACAATCATGTAGGTAGAGCCGAAAATGCCGACCATGGGGTGGACCGTCATGATCGAGAAGAAGTGAGACTCATCGATGGCGGCAACCGGGGTTATTTCCACGACGCGCATCATCATTCCCTCGATCGCGGCCAGGCCGTAGTAGAGGACGCCGAGCACGACGAAGCGCAGGGCGATCTTCTGCATGGGGGTCAGGCCTTCGTGTTTCAAACCGCCTTCGTGGCCATTCACCAACGTATTTACGAAACTCATGGCCGTCCTCCCATCGTTACCGCACTAACATCATCCTGGTCACAACCCGTTACTACGATGGCGTCCCTGGCAATCATCCGTGCTCCCTTGGGGCCCGAGTACTCCGTCGAGCGGACGTAGTAGGTGCCGTTCTTGCCGAATTGCCACATCAGGTCGTTCCTGCTCTGCGGTACAACCTGCATCTGCGCGACCAGCGTGTGATCGGCGCGAAAGATGCCGAAGCCGTAGGTCAGGTCTCTGGATGTGGCGTTGAAGACGACGTGGTCTCCGCATCCCACCTGCATGGGGAACGTGGCGAAGCTCATCTCGTGGTTCTCGTACGTAATATCGAAGACCGCAGCCGGCTCGATACCCGCGCGCTTCAGGTCGATTGGCACCCAGGGCACCTTGTTGTAAGTCAGGAAGTGCAGCCCGGTACCAGCAACCACGAGGACAACAACGTAGGTCCAGAAGATCGCTGGTTTTGCCCCGGCATCGTCGTCTTTTGGTTTCGTGACGCGATACCCGAACCAGGCGATCAATGACAAAGCAATGAAAACGTATATCCCGTAGACCAGCTTCAGGGTCGCGAGAACATCAATTGAATCGGCCATAGTATTGCCTTTGCGTCAGGAGTTAGGAATCTGGAGCAGCCGGCTGCTTCGGAAGACCACGCACATGGAACGGGATCGAGAGATACACCACGGCCAGGTGGCCACGGGTAACTCGATCATCGAATAGGTCTTCATTGGAAACGTCAGGGACGCTCTTCAGACCTGAGGCAATCCCCGGTACTAGGGAGCACAGGCGAGCGTCAAGCGCGTCATTTCGGCCCGGCTGTCCGGTCTATCGAATGACAACGAGGAGTCTATTCCTCGCCATTTACCCGCGCAATGAAGCAGGGCTGTGGATTGTACTTACGAGAATAGCGCGGGTCGGAAGGTCAGGCGCGAAGCGCCCGGAACCGGGCCGTCCAGCCCGTATTAACCATCTGTTTTTCTTTGGTCTCGGCCGCGGCCTGTGCAAATCGGTCCAATTCAGGGATTCATGGAGCTAGCTAATCCACAGAATCTCCTGTACCGCGCGGTGGGCTTCTTCGATCGCGGATTCTGTCATCGCGTTGGATGAGGCGTCGGTTCCGGCAATTACAATGTTGCCGATCGTCTGCCGCGCATCGACCCAGGGACGACGTTTGTGTTGCCAGACCTCAGGCCACCAGGCGACGTCGCCCGAATCGGCGTCGACAGAATACGCATAGCCATGGGGCCAGCGATTCACCGTGATGCCGGCGATGTCGCGATCCGGGTCGAAGCCGCCGGGGCCGAGCATGCGGCCCAGTTGTTCGCGTACCCTGCGCTCGATTGTCTCGAACGACGTTTCGAGCAAGGCGCGCCGTCCCGCCCGGAATTGCTCCGCGGCCGGCAGTCCCGGCTCCAGCGGTATGTACTGCATGTGCAGGACGACGGGATCGTCGGGAGACAGAGACGGCTCGTAATCGTCCAGGCTGGCCTGGTGACTGATCATCACCGTGTGGAAGTGGCTGCCAGGACAGTAGGCTCGTTGCACACCGAGCTTCGCCATGCTTTGCCAGTTGCGAATGAGCACGTTGATGTAAACGAGCGGTGCGCGTACTGAGCTGCTTTGCGCCAGTGCCTGCTGTTTCGGCACGTCAGGGCAAATGTGCGGCAACATCGCGTGGTACCCAGCCCACACCACCTTACCCGCTGTCACGATACGAGCTTCGTCACCCTTGACGTAGGTGACGTCGACATCACGGTCGAGTTGACCATCTCGGTGCCGGAGATCGACAACGGTACTGTTCAGGCGGATGCGCGTCTGGTTCTGTGCCTCATCGAGGCTGGAATAATCAAAACGTGCCGAAACGATGTCGGCCATCGAGTTGCCCGGCGCCACACTCGGAACGAGCTTGCGCACGAGCAGGCGGGCAATCGACGCATTGCCGTCAGGGAAATAGAAGTTGCGACCCGGATGCTCTTCATCACCTGTACCGGTGTCGTCGAGGTCCATTCCCGCAAACCCTGGATAGCCTTCCTGCCAGGCCATCCACGCGGGCAGCGCGTCCGCACCGATCGCCCATACTCCGTGAGGCCATTTCTGCACAAACGTGAGCACTTCATCGCCCATGCCGGCGTATTTCTCGAGGTAATCGCGCCAGCTGTGAGACTCGACAATGGCGTGTCGCTCCGCTGCTGTCATACCCGCGAGGTAGTCCTCCTCGTCGGCGGTCAGGCGCTCGAGTTCTTCCCGAGCCTGTGGCGATAGCGGCGCCTCGGACATCCCGTCGCTGTACCAGAGACCACCGGCAACAAGAAAGTCCTCGCCGAAGGTCTCTTTGTCAAAGAAAGTGGCAGGGCCGGCACCGACGGACCTCAGAAACTCGCGGTGAGGAGCCTCGGAGTACCGATCCACGTCGATACCTATTTCGCGGATCACATCGTAGGCGACGGCGGGGTAGCCCTTCGGCGCATCCATCAACATGGTGCCGCCATAAGCGACGTACAATTGGCCGTCCATGTCAAACTCATTGCGTTTCGCATGGCCGCCAAAATCGTCGTGATTGTCGAGCAGCAGGATGCGCGCGTTCGGATTAACGTCGCGGCGATAGATGTAGGCCGCGGCCAGCCCACTGATTCCTGCACCAACGACAACCAGGTCGTAGTGCTCGCCAGTCTTTCCCCCTTTCCAGTGCTTCCCCTGGACCGCGGCATGGGCCGTTTCGAATGAACCGGCATGAGCGCCGCGCATGCCGGTTTCGGACGGTGGATAGTAATTGGGGGCGATCGTTTCCTCTGTCGGACCCGCGTCCCTGGCGCAGGCGGGAACGAGCGATGCACCGATTGCGACGCCGACGCCATTCAGGAAATCGCGCCTCGAGATCTGCCGATCCATGCCGAGGCGCTCATCACGCGACTTCATGACAACTGTTCTCCCTGGGCCCTGGTTTTTGTCAGCAATACGGTGCCGGAGCCGATGATAAGCAGTGACAGGAAGGGTTCAAACGGCCAGTAGGGCAGCCACAGCTCGAGCGTTGCAGACCACTTGGGTGCTGTCAGGAATTTGGTGACGCTTTCCTGCCACCGTATGCCGGTTGCGGCAATGGCCAGGCCCATGATGACGATCGCTCCGCCCGGCAACCGGAATACAAGTGGCGCGCGGCTTTCCGGGGCTGTCTTTAAAATGGCCTGGTGCCGCTTTTTACCCCAGGCCGCTATTCTCGCCGCAAACGCAAAAAACCCAGTCCAGTAGAACACGTGGTCAATCAGTTGCGGGTTCGGATAGTAGGCGAGATTCCACCAGTAGACGCTGAAAGGGTACGCCCACAGGAAATAGGTGCCGCTTCTGTGCAGCAATTTCCACTGCCTTGGGCTCAGGTGCCTGCGAGCAAACTGGAACGATGTCAATACCATCGCGGTCAGGAAGATGTATCCCGTACTCCCTTCGAGTTCGTCCCGCAGAAAGTAGATCTCTTCATAGTAGTAGTCGCGGAAGAAGTTCGACATCATGAAGATGAAAGCACCCTGCCATGCCATGGCGACGGCGAAGCACATACCGATGTATTTGCGGTTGCGCAGCAACCACGTTGAGAAAGTCCCGGGAAACAGAACCGGAAGGGCGGATGCGGCGACAACCAGGTAGATGAACGGGACCGCCCACCGTACAGAAAAACCGATCATGTGCGAGACGCCGGGCGCAGCCGACATGTCGGTCCCCATAATCGCGACGATCATGATGATGGACATCGGTATCGAGACGAGCCAGAACAGGTTCCAGCCGTTAATCGCTTTGTGTTTCAGCACCGACCGATTCTCTCATTTACGTCACTCTCGTCCGCCCGACCCGATAGGCGAAGAAAACGGCAACTGCGGACCATGTTAGCATTCGGGCATGTCGCTGGATCTGCAAACACGCGTATGGCGCACCATCAAAGTGGTCATTGGTATCACACCCTGGCTTCTGTCGATGTACGTGTTCTACTGGCTTAATAGTAGCGGGACCTGGACGAGTGAGACGCCGCACCGTGGCAAGTTGTCAGTCGCGCTGCTGGCAGGTGGCATGCTCGTGACGTTTCTATTGCTGTCACGGTTTGACAGGCGTCAGCCAGCGTAATCAGTCAATGCGCCGGACCGAGCTGACTCAAGCAAATCCAGTCGACAAGGAGCTTCTACATCTCGCGCGTGGTTCGATCGAACACGGGCTAGTCCACGGTGAGCCCTTACCGATCAACGTCGAGGAGCTGCCCCGGGCGCTGTCGGAGCCCGCCGCGACATTCACCACCCTGCACATTGAGGCCGAGCTACGCGGCTGTCGAGGATCACTGGAAGCTGTGCTTCCGCTGGCAAGGGACGTCGCTCGCTCGGCATTCCAGGCGGCCTTTGAGGACCCTCGATTCGAACCCGTTGGCGCAGACGAAGTCGATGCCCTCAGCCTGGAGGTGTCCGTGTTGTCGCCACTCGAACCAATGTCTGTCGCCGATGAAGCTGACTTGCTGGAACAGTTGACGCCGGGCAGAGACGGCCTCGTCATCTTCGCCGATGGGCGCCGAGCGACGTTTCTTCCGTCGGTCTGGAGGACGTTACCGGATCCGCTGCGGTTTCTCGCCGCGCTCAAAGCGAAGTGCGGCCTGTCGGAAGACTACTGGTCGGAGCAACTCGAATTTCAGCGCTACCGGATCACGTCTTACGCCGAATCCGTCTAGCCCTGCCTGACGTGCCAGGGGATTGGGTGGTTTCTATAGCTGCTTGCAGGCACGCAGTTGCCGCGTCAGCGCGAGCAGTTCGGAAAGATACTCCTCGCCCTGATCCTTTGAATAGCTTGTCTCGCGCATTTCGAGATCAATCGCATCTATCGCGTCACGCGTTGTCTTTTCGCACGTCGAGCGATCCTGTGACACGGCCTCGGGAAGCGTCGTCGTCGCGGCGGTGGTCGGTGTAGACGTGGCCGGCGCGCTGGGCGCTTCGTCATAGGGATTAACAAAGTCGAAAAAGCCGTCATCGACAGGCGTTGACCTGTTGCTCTCCACGTCTGCGCTGCCGTCATCGTCAACTGTGGCGACTTCGAGGCACGGTGTTTCCTGGAAAGCGACTGTGCCGTCTTCAAGTACACAGCGGTATATCTCGGTATCTGCCGCGGCGCGCGTCGTAACGAGCGTCAGGATCAACAGGGCGAAGCGCATGGCCAAAGTCCTTCCTCAATTTGAAACCCTCAACCGGGAACAGAGAATAATGGACGGGAGAGATTGGTAGAAGCTTTATACTTCCCTTCAGGATGAAACCGATCGTGACATGGCTTGCATTCGTCGTCTGCTTGGCGCCGGCGGCGTACGGCGCGGATCTGCAACCGGCGAAAGGCAGGCTGCTCGTGGCCACCGAGCTGGTTGGTGGCGAGGTATTCTCAAAGACGGTCATTCTGCTTCTTCATTATGACGAACACGGTGCAATGGGTATCGTCATCAATCGGCCGACCGACATCGTGCCGATGGAGCTTGTGGCCGATAAAGATGATATGGCGGCTTACGATGGCACACTCTACTTTGGCGGGCCCGTGCAGATGAACAGCTTGCGCGCACTGCTGCGTACAGACACACCACCAGGGGAGGCCGAAGCGGTGATCGACTCGGTATACCTGGTTCGTGTCGATGACGCGCTCAAGGACACTCAGGCAGATCAAAGCGACCTGCGGCTGTTTATTGGCTACGCTGGCTGGGG
>Ga0265309_10000573_pt1 | contig 14944 bp, 8 predicted proteins | sample Helome_FD_192492 | JGI IMG/M metagenome (GOLD analysis project Ga0265309, IMG submission 192492) | Marine sediment microbial communities from subtidal zone of North Sea - Hel_20160524 (Illumina Assembly) | ecosystem: Environmental > Aquatic > Marine > Subtidal zone > Sediment ...
TCGGCCTGAGTCGTTGCCTGATCGCCGCAGGTCAATACGAAGAGGCAATCTTCAACTACCGGCACACGGTCCACGTCCACCAGGTCAACAACGGACTCTATGGCGTGCAAACGGCCGAACTCACTGCGGAACTTAGCGAAGCATACTTTGCATCGAGCGATTTTGATCAGGCCAACGCCATGCAGGACCGGTACGTCGCCATCATCCAACGCAAGTTCCCGGGTGACAATCTGGCGCGACTGCCCTCGATGCACAGCCGCGCCGATATGCTTTCCAGAACCGGGCACTACCTGCGCTCCTATAAAGGGTACCGGCGAATCATCGCGCTGGTAGAAAGAGCAGAAGGAACGGTATCACTTGAGCTGGTCCCTACGCTGATCGCGTCTGCGAACTTGCTGGCCGGCAACTCCATTGTCGACGGTGAAGACGGCACAGAGAAAGCCACGCGGTATCTTAGGCGTGCGGTTGCGATCACCGATACCAGCGACGAAGCGAATGAAACGGACAAGGCCAACGTCCATATCACGATGGGCGATTTCCTGAGCCAAACAACGCCCAATCGTCGCGCCGTCGTGCGCAGCTACAAACGTGGCTGGCAGTACCTCGACGGCAATCCGGATCTTCACGCCTATCGCGATGAGATGTTCAGCAACGCAGTCCTCTTAAAGTCACTTCCTGATAACGCTCCAGCAACTATGCGAAAACTCCTCGCGAGAGCATTGGATTCCACGCGGAACATGAATGGCCATATTGTCGTCGCTTACGACGTGGACGAGGGGGGGCGGTCCGACAATGTACGTGTCATTGAGTCCGTACCTCAGGGACTCCATGACTTCATGGTGAAAAACTACGTTAAGAATTTTGCTTTCCGCCCGCGCTTTGAGGACGGTGAGCCAGTGCGCTCGCCCGGCCATAGATTCGAGCTGCCTTTTTCCTTTAGCGATGAGGAATTGTTGGAGAAAACACGGCAGAATACAGTTGAGGTCGCAACAGCCGACGCAACTCAGTAATTGTCCCGAACGTGCAACAGATCAACCAGGCTTTACAAGCTGGCTATGCCGCCTTTCAGCGCGGTGCGTTCGAAGAGGCCAGGCGCCACCTCGAACCCGTTAACCATGCCAAGGCCGTGCACTTGCTGGCACTGGTCGAGAAAGCTGCGGGCGATCTGAAGAAGGCGGCAATCCTGTTTGATCGGGCTGCCACGATGGACCCACAGGATCCGGAAATTGCGAACAATCGTGCAACCCTGGCCCGTAATACTGGCCAGCCCGAGCTCGCGGAATCTGAGTATCGCCGAGCACTGAGCCTCAACCCGCAGTTCCTGCAGGCGAAAACCGGTCTGGGCCGGCTTTTTATCGACGAGGAGCGCTGGACAGACGCGCTGGATATCTACACGACGCTCCTTAAAACGGAGCCAGACAATGTCGTCGCACGCTACGGCCTCGGGACCGCGCTGCTGGGCGATGGTCAGGCAGAAAGTGCAGAGTCCCTGTTCAGTGCACTCATCAGTGAGGGTAGTGATGAGCCGCAGATTCGTTTCATGCGGGGTCGGGCACGACTGGAAGTCGGCCAGGTCGAGAGCAGTATCGACGACCTGGTGCTTTCTCATGCTGCGCAGCCGACGGATTTCACGCTAAGGACGCTGGCCCAGGCGTATTGGATGACGGGCAACAATGACGCGTTCACCGCGCTATTGGCAGAATCAGCACTCGTGCCCGAGCTTGTCACTACCAGCGCCGAGATCCTGCGCCAGAGCGGCCAACCACGCGCAGCACTTGAGTCCCTCAACGAGGCGCGCCAAAGTGTCGCCCTGCCCCCGGCGTCCTGGTCCGTAGCAGCGACAGCGTATATCGATCTTAATGAAGCGGCAGAGGCCGAAGCCGCTTCCCGCGAATGCCTCGCCGCAACCCCGGACGATCGCCTCATCCACGGCAGCCTGATCACAAGTTTGCTCATGCAGGGCAAAGCCGGGGAAGCCATGCCATATATTCGGTCGATGCGCGAGACCGAGCCAAACGGCCAACACTGGATCGCCTACGAGGCCACGGCGCTGCGTCTAATGGGTTCGGAGACCTATGGCCAGATCGTCGACCTGGAGCGCTTCGTCCGTCCTTACCGATTGCCGATACCAGAGGGCTTCGACAGCCTCGACGAATTTAACGCAGCGTTTCTGAAGGCGCTGGAACCGTGGCATCAGTTTGAGACACACCCGCTCGATCAGTCACTGCGACAAGGCAGTCAGACACCACGCGATCTGACAACAATCGATGATCCGGTCATCAAGGCCTTTTACAAGGCGCTGGACACGCCGATTCGCCAATATATGGCAGATGTCGGTAGTGGGGACGATCACCCCCTGACGGCTCGGAACACAGGCAACTACCGCATCGCAGGTGCATGGTCGGTGAAGCTCCATGGCCGCGGCTGGCATGTCAATCACGTGCACCCGGAAGGCTGGATCAGCTCAGCGTATTACGCATCGGTTCCCGAAGAGACAGCGAAAGACGAGCGCCGCGCCGGCTGGATCAAGTTTGCTGAGCCGCCGTTCGAGACGACGCCACCAACTCCGCCCGAAAAGTGGATTGCACCGACGGCCGGTACGCTCGTACTATTCCCATCCTTTCTGTGGCACGGCACCGAGGCTATCCATGATGGCTCGGTACGTGTAACGGCGCCATTCGACGCCGTACCGGTCTAGCCAGCATCGCCCTTCGAGACGCGGCGCGCCATAAGGTGACGCCAGTTCTCGAGCGAGTACAAGTGCAGGTATGCGGCCGACAGGAAGCCTGCCTTGTGAAATTCGTAAATTGTTTCAGCGGGCAGCTCATCCAGTTTTGCCGCGTCAATAGCCACGTAATCCGCCAGCGGCTGCTCTTCCGCCCCGCTCCCAGACGTCTGCGATGCCCGCATTGTGCCAAGCAACCCATGCTCAACGAGCTTCGTGCCAAACTCAACAGTACGCAAGCGCTCGCGCTCATAGTCGGCACAGAGCTGCATCAACGCATTCGTGTGCTCTGACGGCTCATCATTGACGAAGAAGGGATATTCCGGCTCCTCACTGACCGATGCCGCATTGCGATCCAGAACGATAGCCAGCTGACCGCCCGCCTCTTTGGCAAAGGTAAAAGGATGGCAGCGCAGGTAGGTAGGCACGTAGCAGAACTGATCCCATTGCCCTTGCTCGTTAACAAACAGGTTGACGTCGTCGAGCAGACCGACGATCGCCAGGGGCATGGGCCTCTCGAGATTCGAGAAGATAATCGGGTAGTGGCGCATCGCCGAGCCGAATTCGACCATCGTCAGAGGAATAGCACGAACACCCTTCACGAACTCGAACGGATTCTCTGCTGGCTTGAAACCCATCGTGCCGTGATCTTTCGGCGTCAGTAGCTCGGGTTTCTCGTACAGAAACATCTTGCCGCTAAGGCTCGTGGCTTCATTGGGCTTGATATTGTCAGTCATCTTTTATTCTCTCCTTGCGCGCAGTGATTTCCCACGCGACAGGTAACTTGTTTCCGGGCGTCTCGAATGGCGTGCAATTTACATCCACAAGGCCCTGCTCTTCGAATATTCGAGTGATGTCTCTGACGTCACTCTCTGAGAGTGCAGCCCCACACATGCGGCTCAGGCGATCAAGATTGACATCCAACTCGCCCCGCATCGCGTCAAGCCACCCGGTTATGTCTGCCAGATCGTACTGCTGCCGCCGTTCGTAGAGCTGGCGGAACCCCTGAAACAGGTAGGTGTGTATTCCCCTCCTGCAACGGCGCATGCTTTCGCCGACAGGCGTAACTGCCTTGGCGAACGCATCCTGTGCGTCCTTGAGTGAGGCCGGATCGGAGGAAAAGGCCGCTTTGACCAAGCGCATTGCATGATCGATAAAAGCCTGCTCGGCAACAATTTTCGCCGCAGCGAGTTGCTGCTGATTGTCGCTGTCGATATAGCCATCCTGAATGTGGCAAAGACCAATAAACTGACCACCCGGTGCGACCAGCCGCGCCGCCTCAGAAAACGCATCAACTCCGGCATACTCAACACCGAATTGCGTCACTACGACATCGAAGGACTGGTCACCCAGTGGAATGGCATCCGCTGAACAAACAACAGCCGAGACGTGCGGGAAGCGCTCCTGCAGCGCCTCCAGCGCTACTTCGGATATATCGGCAGCCGACAGTTGAAACGTATGCCCGCCCGGCAGGTGTGCGTAGATGGATCCCGCACCGCTAGCCAGGTCGATCACTCGCGCGCCGTCCTCGAGACCCGCAAGACGCGCCTGCCAGAACTCGGCCAGCGCCGGGTGCCGTTCCCCTTCAGCATTGACAAAGACCTCGCCATCAGCGCTGTCTTTCTGCCAATAGTCGGACCAGCCTTTCTCGGAGCTACTCATCACCATAACCTGCAACAGACATTGTAAAAAAAACGGCGGGCCAAAGCCCGCCGTTTTCCTGACTATTGTCAGACTTACTTAGACTTAGAAGTCAGCCGTCATCCGTAGGAAGTACGTGCTGCCAAATACGTCATAAGTTGCCGGATAGGTATTCGCCTGCTCCTGGTTGTCACCCAACAGAGGTGGCGTTTCGTCCAGAAGGTTGTCGATACCCATGGTAAGGGCGTAGTTATCCGTGAAACGGTACGTAGCCGAGACATCGAAGTAGTTAAAGCCATCGATCTTCTCTGCAAAGTTGAGGAAAGTAGGATCATCATCATCAACCTCACCTACATAGCGCCATGACAACATTGCGGTCCAGTCATCATTCGACCAGGTACTCGTCGCACGATGCTTGTACTCAGGCAGCGGCTCGCCACAAATAGTCTGTCCAAACGAACCAGCACAATCGTCTGTATCTGCACCCGGGAAAGCTGTGAAATTGGACTCACTCGTGAACGTGGCAACGTAGTTGATACGCATGTCGCCGCCCCAGATGTCCATGTCATAGCTTGCCAGTACGTCGAAGCCCTTCAGCGTCTGTTCAGCAACGTTCGCTGACGTCAGCGATACGAAGTCGAGCGTACCGTCTGCGCGACGGTTGACGACGTCACAGAATGGCGAACCAGCACCACCAGCAGTCGCATCGTTGTAGCAAACATCCAGTACGTTAGAAGCACCACCACCGAACTCTGTTACGTAGCCGTCGATTATGATATCGAAGTAATCAATGGAGAGGCTGAGGCCTTCCATGAACGTCGGCTGGAACACGAAACCAATCGTGTAGGTATCAGCTTCTTCCGGCAACAGGTTCGGGTTACCGCCTGTAATGGCGCGGGCCTGGCCTGCGGCCAGGTTAATGGCCGGTGTGCCGACAACGTTAGCCGGTACGCCCGTGGCAATACACACTGCCGTCGTGGCCGCATCCGGTGCGCCGAGAGCGGAGCAAGGATCCGTTGCACTTGGGAAGTTCTCACCCTGCGGCGAGAACAGCTCACCGATAGACGGTGCGCGTACAGCGAGGTTATATCCACCGCGGACGCGGAACGCGTCAACCGGTGCCCAGGAAGCGCTGACCTTATAGGACTCTACGCTGCCGGCCGTCGAGTAATCCGATGAACGATATGCGAGTTCCATATCGAGCAGTTCGGCACCTTTGACGCCTGACAGAATCGGCAGATAGACCTCGGCGTAGACAGAATCTACGTCGAAACCACCCGAAACAGGCGGCGAACCGTTGAAGCCGGCGATGTTGCCCGACGCCAAAGCCTGTGACGGACGGAAGTCGAAGTCATCTTCGATGTGCTCGAAACCGATAGCCGCACCAATGGCGCCACCCGGAAGCTCGAGACTGCCCAGGTCACCCGTGAAGTTCACGCCAAGGATGTTCTGATTGTAATCGAACGACGAAGCTACAGCCGTACGTACGAAATCAGCAGCGGCTTGCGAGATGTTGCCTTCGCCGAAGATATTCATCGGAGCACAACTTACCGTCGAACCACCGGCGGCTGTGTTTGCACACTGCGTCGGGTCGTTAGGATCGAGAAGTAGCGCCTGCGTGAAGCGGTTACGGTCAACGTTACCTAACTGCGTAGTGGATCCGGCTACATGACCAACCTGGTAGTAACCATCAAAGCTCCAGCTCTCGCTGATTTCGCCCTTGATGCCACCAAGAAGCTGGAAGCTCGTGAACGTGGCATCTGCGATACGCGGTCCAACTTCAATCATACGACGACGAACGAACATGGTGCCTGTGTCATCGATGCCATTGGCGTCCGTGTCAACGCCGTCACCAAACGCATCACTCAACGTCTGCTGAGACAATGCCGTGAGGAACGGGTTGCCGTCGAGCGTAACTTGCGTGCCCGACTGGAAAATCGGCGTCGCAGCCAGCTGCTGCGGAACCTGCGACGATGTGAAGTGCGAGCGGCCGTAAGCCGTTACGCGCTCACTCAAGTCGAAATGGCCAAGAGCTGTCGCCTGGTAACGCGTTTGCGGCAACTGAATGTAGTTAACCGGCGCGTAGTTGTAGAAGTCGTTGTTGGCGGGTGTCGTGTCGAACGGACGAATGTTGCCGTTAGTGTCGAACGTAACACCGAAGCTGTCTGGCGAGAATGTGCCAAGAGAGCCCGCGAAGATCGACGTGCCCGGGATACCCGACGAACCACCGTCGTAGAGGCTGCCAGTACCGTCATCGAACTGTGCGAAGAACGAGAAATCGCGATCGCCCTGGAACAGTTCTTCACGATCCGTGTAGGCAAAGTTCAAGGTTACGTTGCCGCGGCCGTCTGCAACGTTGGCACCGAGCGTGATGTCAGTGCTGTAAATGCCTGCGTCGCCTTCAAAAGTCTGTTCGAAACCAGCGTTGATGGCCACGCCTTCGAAGTCATCTTTGAGGATAAAGTTAACAACACCTGCAACAGCGTCAGAGCCGTATACAGCTGATGCACCGCCCGTCAGTACTTCAATGTTCTCAATCAGCGCGTTCGGAATTGCGTTGATATCAACAGAGCCGCCCGACCCGGTCGGTACAACACGTGTGCCATTGATCAGAACCAGGGTACGGTTCGAACCGAGACCACGCAGGTTAACCGTTGCTGTGCCGTTACCCGGGTTGTTCGACGTGCGGTCGAGACCAGGAACAGCCTGCGGCAGTGTGTTGAGCAATGATTCAGTATTAACCGTACCGGTCAACTCGATCTGCTCAACGCCGACCGTTGCGATAGGCGAGTTGGACGTAAAGTCCTTCTTCTTAATACGCGAACCGGTAACGGTGATCTCTTCGAGCTCATCGGTGCTTTCTTCCTGAGCAAGAGCGCCCGGAGCTGCCGACAAACCGATGAGGCCAGCATTGACTGCAAGCGCTAGCTTGACAGCATTTCTGACGTTCAAATTTCTTACCATGAGAAAATCCCCTAAGATTTTTTGATAATTTATCCGCGGCGCGCTGCTTTCCTGACGTCAACCAACTTTTGGAAGACGCAAAAACGCAACGCCACACAGACAGGTGGGCAGAATATATACCATTAAAGATGCCAATACCACACTGTAGAAGAATTGTTTATATGCAACAGAATTTCAAAACTGGAATTCAAATGAACATAAGCTACTGGCGATTATCTCTTATAATCGCTTGTTCTTTAGAGAAAAGCCAAATGTGGAGTGAGCTCGGAGAAACGACCCGTTATTGACGTATTTTTACAACAAGGATGGTTTCAATCCCCCAGTATCGAGTATTGTCGCTTTCTTACAACAGAAATTGCACGATTCGGGCGCTCTGGCCAACTGATCAGGTCAGCGCTCGCATTGCCCAATCGAAGTCCGGCTGCCTGGTGTGGCGGCAATGCTAGACTGCCCGGCTTTCGGCAGAGTACAGGCCAATAATAGTGTCACCGCTGCGATCCGTAATTTTTACCGCTCTTCTCGTGCTCGGTTTGCCCACCCAGGCCGATGTGCCAGGCAACAGCGCCCCGCTGTTCGCGGGAGACGATATTCTCGACGTGACAATAGAGGCACCGTTCACCCGTCTCATGCGGGAACGCTCGGCAGATGATGAAACGCCTGCGACGCTCACCTACAAGAGCGCCGACGATGACACTGTCTCGCTGGAACTGGGCATAAAGACGCGCGGAAACTACCGGCAGCAATGGCGCGTGTGCCCATTCGCGCCGCTGCGCCTCAATTTCAGGAAGAAGGAGGTCGAAGACACCATCTTTGCCTCCGTCGACAAGATCAAGCTGGTAACGCATTGTCGATCGGGACGAGACAGCTCCCAGCAGACGCTGCTAAGGGAATACCTGGCCTATCGAATCCTGAATATCATGACAGACAGGAGCTATCGCGTTCGCCTGTTGCGGATCCAATATGTGGATACCGAGGACGGTGACACAAACCCTGATAACTTCGGATTCCTGATTGAGCATCGCGACCAGCTTGCAGACAGGATAGACCTCGCGGTCAAAGACCTTGAATTCACTAGCGTTGCTGACCTGGAGTCGACCACGACCAATCTCGGCTCGCTATTTCAGTTCCTGATAGGCAACACCGACTTTTCACCGACCGCGGGCGCCGAGGGCGAGTCATGCTGTCACAACTACACGCTATTCGGGCAAGAGACCGGGAAGATCCTAGCCATTCCATACGACTTCGACATGTCAGGCTGGGTCAATGCGAAATATGCCACGCCCAATCCGAAGTTGCCGATACGAAACGTCCGACAGCGCCTCTATCGCGGCCGTTGTGCGAACAATGCGCAGCTCGCCGACAGCCTGCGTGCGTTTCAGGACAAGCGACCCGAAATTTTCAGGCTCATAGAATCGGAGTATCTCGCAACATCCGTCAAGAAGCAGTTGACCCGTTATTTGAACGACTTCTACAAGATCATCGATGATCCGCAGTCGGTCGGATCGCGCTTGACTGCACGATGCGTTGACGGCTAGCGAATATTTTGGCCCGATGAGCGCAGCAGACAATATTCAGAAAACCCTCGAACAGGCCGTGAATGCTCATCAACGTGGCGATCTTGCCCGTGCCGAGCGTCTGTACCGTGCGGTACTCGAGCAGGACCCGGATCAGGCACACGCATTGCATTTCCTTGGCGTTATCGCCATGCAAGGCGGCAAATTTGATGAGGCAGCAAGCATGATCGGCCGAGCTGCCGAGCTATCGCCTCGCGACCCACATATGCGTGCCAACCTCGGGAACGCGATGTTGCAGGTCGGTGATACCAGGAATGCGGTTGAGCAATACGCGGCAGCGCTGGCTATCGACGCCAACCTGACAGAGGTACGCCGTAACCTGGCCACAGCGTTGCTTTCACTGGGTAGAGCTGGCGACGCGATTCGCGAAATACGCGAGGCCGCGAGAAAAGCGCCGCGCTCGCTCGAAGTGCAGGTAACGCTGGGCAATATCCTGAGCGAGACAGGCAGGAGTGACGAGGCGATCGCCTGCTTTGAACGAATACTGTCAGTGAAACCGGACATTGCACCCATCCACGGCAATCTGGCGAATGTACTGCGACAAGCAGGGCAAATCGATGAGGCAATCCTTCGCTACGAAAAAGCACTGGCATTGGCCCCGGGGTATGCGGAATTACATTACGATCTCGGCGTCGCGTACCAGGTACTCGGTGAACGCACCACGGCAGAGGCCTCTTTCCGCAAGGCACTCGACCTCGACCCCCAATGCAGCAAGGCGTGGCGGGCCCTCGCCGGCCTGCGCAAGGACAACTTGAGTGATTCTGATCTGGCAACGATCGAGACCGAGCTCGAGTCGAATGAGCGTACCGACGATCAACGCACGCACCTCGCATTCGCGGCGGGCAAGTGTCGTGAAGACAGGCTTGAGTATGCCAGGGCGTTCGAGCACTTTGAGCGAGGCAACACATTTCACAGGGGCGCGATCTCCTACAGCCTGGAACTTGACGAGGAGGTATTCGACAACACTCGAAACGTCTTCGACGAAGCGTTCTTCGAACACTGGTCGGGGGTCGGGTCGGATGATACGACGCCTGTCTTCATCGTTGGCATGCCACGATCCGGGACGACGCTTGCTGAGCAAATTCTCGCGAGCCATAGCAACGTATTCGGCGCCGGTGAACTACCGACACTGTACAAAGCGCTTGCATCACGATTCACGTTACGGCATGGACTGGATTATTCAGCAGCGCTTGAATCGGCGACTGCAGATGACTTTAGTGCCATAGCTCAACAGTATCTTGATACGACACGCGCGCTCGACGGCGCCGCAGCTCGTATCACGGACAAGCTGCCAACGAACTTTCTTAACCTTGGCGCGATCAGCGTTCTGTTTCCGAAAGCAACGGTCATTCATTGCACACGCGATCCGCGCGACACCTGCTTTTCAATCTACAAACACTACTTCAGTGCGCGCGGGCACGACTACGCGTATGACCTTGAAGAACTGGGTGCTTACTACAACCTGTATCGCGGCCTGATGGCTCACTGGGCGCGGATACTGCCGATTTCTATTCACGAGTTCGAGTACGAGGCTGTCATCGCCGATGTTGAGACGTCAACGAGTGCCTTGCTCGACGCCTGCGAATTACCCTGGGACCCGGCCTGCCTCGAGTTTCATAAAACAAAGAGGCACGTAGCCACGATCAGCGCCGATCAGGTCAGGCGTCCGATCTACGCTGACTCGGTCGGAGCATGGCGCCGTCACGAGGAAAAGCTGGCGCCGCTGCTGAGCATTCTGGATGTTTGAAGGGGGCATTGAACAGCTCAGCTAATGCTCCAGGAAGGATCTCAACTCAAGCATGTGCTTCTCGTAATTTTTCCACCGGCCGATTGACGTATCGTAGATTTTTTGCCTGACCTGCCAATTACTCGGTGTCAGAACCACACGTTCATTCCTGTCGAATTGGAGGCACTCGTCTTCCCAGGGCAAGTCACAGAACGCGATGAGCTTCTTCGTCACAACTTCTGGCTTACTTATCAGGTCTTCGTAGGGAAGTTCAAAATACGTCGCCGGTAATACTGCCGTCCAATGCGCCATCAATCGTTGATATTCCCTGTAGTACAGACCGAAGTGCATCAAGTCATTCGTGAAATCGTTGCCCAGCTTGAACAAAACGGTATAGCAGGAAATTGCTACATCCAACGGGTCGCGTCGACAATGGATGATTTTCGCACTGGGAAACAGGATCGAAATCAGTCCCATGTGAATATAATTTAACGGGTACTTGTCGACGACGCGATCCGAAGACTCAGGGCTCTTACTACCCAGACCCTCCAGATAGTCTCTGCTCAATTGCTCTATCGATGGTTGTGTAAGTGGTGATGCTTGTGATGCCAGGCCACCCAGACCGCCTTTGTCGACCGGGCTATCCACCCGCTCTGCGATCGACCGCATATAACTCAGTTCGCCTGCGCCATGGACCGCAGAGTGACTTGAGAGAATTTGCTCCACTAACGATGTGCCGGTTCGCGGCAATCCAACCACAAATATCGGACGCTCATCCTGACTGCCAAATTGAGCTAGTTGCTCAATCCTCTCGGTGGTGTAGAACTCGATGAGTTTGTCGAACTGACTCGAATAGATGTCGATATTGAACGGCCTGGTGTTGGCTTTTTCAACATCGTTGCTGTTTCGAAAGTGTTGAAACGCGATATCGTAATTCTGTGCTTTTTCAAAATGCTTACCCAATGCATGTTCAAGCCTGAACCTGGTATCTGACGACAGATTCTCTTGCGTTAGCGCCTCTCGTGCGGTGTCAAGCTGCGCTTCATTCGCCTCGAATTCGGGAGAGTTCAATAAAGCCACCAGCGACTCGTAGTACTTTGGCTGATATTTCAACGCGGCCAGGTAATTGGCATTTGCTTCCTGAAATTCGCCCAGCTGTTCAAACAGTACGCCCAGATGATGATACGCAAGGCTGTTTCCGGCCTGGTATTCGGTTGCCTTGCTCAGCCATTCAATCGCATCCCGAGGGCGCCCAAGAGCGTTCAGAGTGATGCCGTAATTGAACGCACAAACGGGATTGCGGGGCTCAATCTCCCTGGCTTGCTCATAACGGACTAGCGCATTCTCGAGATCCCCGGCATGCCGGAGACAGTTTGCGAGATTGTTGATGGCATTAAAATGATTGGGATCGTATTCAAGCGCCTGTCGAAAGTACCGCTCAGCGGTCGAGTAATCGCCAAGACCAATATAGGCCTGCCCCAGGTGATTTACGGCGTCGGGATTTTCGGGATTAACCTCCAGTGAACGTCGAATGAATCTCACGGAGTCTTGAATCTTGCCAGACTGTTGCGCCAGCAATCCCATGTAATGAAGAGCGTCAGCGTGCAGCGGCATGACGCGCAAGACGTCTGAGTAGACGGCGAATGCCTCGGCGACCCGCCCGGACTTGTGATCCTGAAAGGCTTTGAAGACCTCGCGATCAAGGTCTTCTTTGGTCCGGTTGTTCCTGGTGAGTTCCGTCATGCTGCAATTATGCTAGGCCTTCGCGTGCTCTGCCACTAAAGCTACGCGGCTCGCCCGGACGTCTTTTGTGCTCCAATTTTCGCCTGGTGGTTGTCCGGCTTGGTAGGATTGTGGCGCCCGACCAGACGTCAACGATGAATATATGGAGCCCAAGCCAATGAGATTGTCCCTTCAGAGTGCCTTCGCAACGCTGGCGGCCAGTCCCTGATCATGGCGACTGCCGCTCGAACTCGAACCTCCCGACTGTTGATGCGTTTGTCGATCAGCGCCCTGATGCTGGTCCTTTTTGCGATACACGTGTCAGGCAATCCGCGATTCGAGCTCCTCGACCGTATCGAAAATTACCTTTACGACGTGCGCGTGCGAATGACGATGCCGGGCGGTATCGATGATCGTATTGTGATTGTCGATATCGACGAGGCCAGTCAGCTGAAACTCGGGCAATGGCCCTGGTCACGCGCGACACTGGCCTCCATTCTGGATCAGCTTTTCGATGACTACGGCGTTCGCGTTGTGGGTTTCGATGTCCTGTTCGCCGAGGAAGAACGCGGTGACGGCAATGAAGCATTCGCGGAATCCCTCATCGCCCGAGACGTCGTAACCGGCTTCGTGTTCAAGGATGCGCTTGGGAGAAACGAGCCCGAGCATACGGGCGCCTTGCCCGCACCGGTAATTGGTGCCAACGACCTCAAGGACGTTGATATTCCGTTCGTCACTGCCGCAGGCTTCACCGGCAACCTGCCTGCGCTGCAGGACAACGCTGCCGGAGGTGGTTTCTTCGATTCACCGCTGGTCGATTCCGATGGCGTCTTCCGGCGCGCGCCGCTCGTACAACGCTATCGTGACGACCTGTATCCGACCCTGGCACTTGCGGTTGCCCACATCGCCCTTGGAACACCGGATGTCGGCTTCGTTTTTGCCGCGAATCGTGACGGGCGCATGAGCGGCCTCGACCTCGAGGCATTTCAACTTGGCGAGCAACGAATACCTGTCAACGAGCAGGCCGCTGTATATATCCCTTTCCGCGGGCCGCAGGAGAGTTTTCGCTTCGTGTCGGCTATCGATGTCGTCAATGGTGCTGTGGAAGCGGAATTGCTGCGCGACCGCATAGTACTCATTGGTGCCAGCGCGGCCGGTCTGCTGGACCTGCGCTCAACGCCGGTTGGGCAGCGTTATATCGGCGTGGAAGTTCACGCTAACCTGGTTGCAGGCCTGATCGACGGCGACATCCGTCGACAACCATCCTGGTCGAGTGGCTTCGAACTGTTCGCGCTGTTTGTCATCGGCCTCCTCGCAGCACTGTTCCTGCCACGACTCTCACCACAGTCCGCACTCGCCTCGATTGTCGGCTTGTTGCTTATCCTCGGTGCTAGCAACCTCTGGTTCTGGAGCGTGTTCGACTTGGTCGTGCCGCTTGCCTCATTGTTCGCGTTCACGCTTGGCATCGGCATGCTGCAAATCACCTACGGCTTCTTCGTCGAGCAACGTAACAAGCGTCACTTGTCGCAGATCTTCGGCCAGTACATCCCGCCGAAACTTGTCGAGGAAATCGACGCGAGCGGCGCGGAAGTTTCACTCGAAGGTGAAACTCGCGAAATGTCCGTGTTGTTCTCGGATGTGCGTGGCTTTACGACCATCTCCGAGGGGCTGGACGCTCGTGAACTGACGCGAATGATGAACGAGTTTCTGACGCCCTTTACCGCAGTGATCCAGGCGCATCGTGGCACCATTGACAAGTACATGGGCGACTGCGTCATGGCGTTCTGGGGCGCACCCTTGCCAGACGAAGAGCATGCCCGCCATGCATTGTCATCGGCGTTCGATATGTTGCGTGCTGTTGAGTCCCTCGACGATGAATTCGAAGCACGCGGCTGGCCGGCGATTCGCGTGGGTGTGGGCATCGCGAGCGGCGCGATGAACGTTGGCAATATGGGATCCGAGTTTCGCATCGCCTACACGGTAATGGGCGATACTGTGAATCTCGGCTCCCGACTCGAAGGGCTCACGAAACAATACGGCGTAGACATTATTGTCAATGACGTCACGGCGAAGCTGGTACCTGACTTTGTTTTCCGCGAACTTGACCTTGTTCGCGTCAAGGGCAAGACCGAGCCTGTCGCAATCTATGAACCAGTTGGATTGCGTGACGAACTCGACGAGGCAACGCTCGGTCGGCTTGCGGACTACGCGCGCGGCCTGGCCGCCTACCGGCAACGCGACTGGAGTACGGCCCGCGAAGTGTTCGAAAATTTGACAGAACAGGAGGGACACCTTCTATATACTGTCTACCTTGATCGGATCGAGCAATTCAGGCGTAAGGCACCGACCGCCGAATGGGATGGGGTGTTTGACCATTTGGTGAAGTAACGCGCATGTGCTTGCGGCCGGGTTTCCAGGGGGGAAACTAGAATAAGAATGTGTGCCGCACCGACTAACTCTATCTGCGCTGCGCTCTTCCTGTGCGTACTTCTCAGTTGTCCGCTTTTGTACGCGGACGACACCATTGAGATTGTGACCGATGTCAATGCACAGCGTTTGCTCGCGAACGCCGAGAACCTCCTTGCATCGGGA
>Ga0265309_10000574_pt1 | contig 14933 bp, 14 predicted proteins | sample Helome_FD_192492 | JGI IMG/M metagenome (GOLD analysis project Ga0265309, IMG submission 192492) | Marine sediment microbial communities from subtidal zone of North Sea - Hel_20160524 (Illumina Assembly) | ecosystem: Environmental > Aquatic > Marine > Subtidal zone > Sediment ...
CTTGCGTTGCAGGTAGGTGACGGGGGCCTCGAGTAACGCGATCGATGTAGTCAGAGCCGCAATGGTTAATAACAGGAAAAACAGGGTACTGAACAAGCCGCCATAAGCAAACTGATTCATGATTACCGGCATAACCTGAAATGCGAACTGACTGTCAATGCCGGGTTCCTGGCCCGCAGATAACATCAGCGCATTAATTGAAAGGCCCGTGAAAATAGAAAAAAGTAACTCGACCGTAATTACCAGGCCCGCCGAATATCCAATGGAAACTCCGGCAGGCAGGTATCGACCATAGGCCATCATCGCTCCTATTCCGAGGGTGAGCGTGTAGAAAGCACGTTGCAAGGCGATGATCGGTGTCTGCGAGTCCATCGCAGAAAAGTCGGCATATAAGGTACTTTGTATGCTTAACCGCATTCCCGAGGAGGTAAACCCGAGAACGAGTCCAGTGATTAGCAGTAAAATCATCAGTGGAACCAATATCAGCATTACCCGCTCCAGGCCGACTTTCAAAGGCTGTCCGCAGATCGAAACTAACACGACTACGAACAAGGTATGCCACAAGGTCATGCGTTCACTGTCGATTGTGAAGCTATCAAACTGGGTTTTGGCAGTCTCAAGCGTGGCGCCATCGAATACGCCGACCAGCGATTTAAACGAGTAGGCAACCGACCAGCCCGCAATCACACTGAAAGTCGCAATGATCAGAAAGGCGGCAAGCATCGCGCTAAGGCCCGCAAGTTTCCAGTAAACCGAAGCCTTGTATTGATCGGAAAGTGTTCTCAGACTTGCTGCTGGATCCGTCCTGGTTAGCCGACCCAGCATCAATTCATTCATCATTAGTGGCAGACCGAGTACAAATAGAAAAAAAATGTACAGCAACAAGAAAGCGCCACCCCCGTTTTGACCCGCGAGGACAGGAAAAGTCAGGAAATCGTTCAGGCTTAATGTCGCACCGGCAGCCACAACGACAAACGTTGATTGTGAACGCCAGCTAAACCCGCTTTCAGTCGTGCTCATATCTGCTTAAGGTTATTAAGTCATTCATTATTCGGAAGTTAAATATCGCTGAGTGTTATTCTAAACTTAAACTAATAAATTCAATAGGTTACTAAGTATAGTTAAGGTAACTTATTCTGCAATTATTCGATAGTTAGCAAGATAGCTCCAGCCATTTCATGCGATATCGGAACTCGATGAATGCCCGCTTCGAGCTACATCCAATAGCGCAAAAACCTGGACAACCAGCCCAGGAACCTGAGCAACCATGGATGTTGTTGCCAATGATGAAGGGTAATTTCAACACTATCCGAAATATCACGACAAAATCTTTCCTGCATTTGTGCGACCATTTGGGCGTCATCCATCAGCAGGTCAAGTTCCAGGTCATGAAACAGGCTACGATAATTCAGATTAGTACTGCCAACTAACACCTGCTCGTCGATAAGTATAGTCTTAGAATGCAAAACCCGGGTGCCGTACTCGAAAACACGAATATTGCTTTCCAGCAGGTCGGTATAAAAGCTACGCGATAACAGCGGAAAGAAAACAACATCCGAACGCTTAGGGACTATTAACTGAACCGAGATACCTGCCTTAGCCTTGCGTTTTAAAAGCTTTAAGACCTGGTTTGTTGGATTGAAATAGGCATTGGTAATCCAGATGCGCTGTCTGCATTTTTCCAGTTCGCTTATCAAATGTAACTTCGGTTGACTCCGTCGTCTGATTTCGGCACGTGCCATAAAATGGCGGGAACGCTGACCTATACTGCCCAGCTTGCGTTGCCAGACATGAGTAAAGTTCGTTGCCAGCATTTGAACGACCGACCCGCTTACCCGTAACCCGGTATCGTGCCAGTAGTCGTTTTCAGATCGGGATGAAAGATTCGAATGATCGGCAGTAATATTATAGCTACCCAACCAGGCAACTTTCTGATCGATAACACAGAGTTTGCGATGATCGCGACGATTGATTGAAGCGAATAAGTAGAAAAACTGGGAGTACCATCGCCCTGCTTTCAGTGCTCGCCGGTAAACTGGAAAGTCCCAGGGCAGCGGATGAAAAACCCGAACCTCGCTGTTTTGGGATTTGAGTCGATCTGCGATCAGATTCGAATCGTAATAAGAACCCACCCCGTCAATCAACAACCTCAACTTAACACCGCGTGCAACAGCATCAACCAGCGCCGACAAGATTTGATTGCCGATAACGTCAAGTTTGAAGATGTAGGTTTCGAGAATTATTTCGTCCTGGGCCTGATCGATATCTTCGGTCAGACTGCTGAAATATTCTTCGGGCGTAAAGAATAACTGGTTACCTGAATGCACGTCCGGCACTATTAAAGCGCGAAATGTGCATACAGGGGCAAATGATCGGATAGTTCGCTCCAGGGTTGGCGCTCCATGCAGTACGAGTCGAGTAAACTGACCCCGCGATAATAAATTCTATCCATGCGGAACATGGGCCAGTGCGACGGAAAAGTCTTGGCGTACTTACCATTTATTTGTCGGAACGCTTCCTGCAGCCCTAACTGCGACTCCACTGAACCACCCAGGCCGCCGTGCCAGTCGTTAAAATCACCGCCAAGGATAATGGGCTCAGATATATTGATATTGGAATCAACGTAGTGCTTTAGGGCACGGATCTGGCGTTTACGCTCAAAGCCTATCAAGTCCAGATGTACGCACAACAAGTGCAGTGGCCCGGTGTTGTTTGGCAATTCGATCATGCCATGCAACAGGCTGCGACTGGCACGTTTGAAACGGGACAGGTTTAAATTACTCCATTCAGCAATCTCGTATTTGCTTAAAATTGCGTTTCCGTGATGACCCTTTCGATAAATTGCGTTTTTACCGTAAGCAAAATGAGGCCAGATACTATCGGCCAGGTATTCAAACTGGCTAACATCGGGCCATGAGGAAATCTGGGTTTCGTGGTGAAAGTGGCGTCCCTGTATCTCTTGTAAAAGCACGACATCGACCTCGGCATTTTGCAGGTGATCTTTGATCTTGTGCAATACGAAATCGCGATTGTAGCGATCGAAACCCTTGTGAATGTTGTAAGTCAGTACCTTAATCATTGATTGACCAGTAAGTCGATTTTTGAAGATGCTGCTAATTTCATTATCGAAAGACACGCCTGTCCCGGGATCGACGCAGTTCCTGGAACACATTAATTTCCCAGGGTCGAATCGCCATCATCAAGCTGGTACCGAAGCGTTGCTCCAGGGGCAGTGATTCGGATGCCAGGTTCATATCATTCATTTCCTCGGCAAGATGTTGGATTTTCTTGATAATCTCGGTATTTGCGTTTCTTGAAATCATACCGGATACGAAAACTCGAAACTCGCCAGCCTCGTTAAAAGAGGAATTCAGGAACTCCAACTGGACCTTGTCTTCAAAAAAACGCTGAATTGGGCCATTGGGAATCCATTTAAAATTTTGCGAAATCATTAACTTCACACGATTACCCGGTTGCAGTTCGATCATTTTCATACGGTCCAGTCGTGCCAGTAGTTGAATACCCTCGGTTTCTGAAACCTCGTAGGTTTCAAGCACTTCGCTGAAGCGCAGTTTGTTTATTAATAATAGTGCCATTAGTAATAGTTTTGTATCAGAAACCAGGTCTTTTTCCTGCTCCAGTGTCAGCTGGGTTGTTAACTCGATATTTTTCTCCATCAGGTGCACCAGATCACTAATATCAAGGTGTAGCAATTCGCATACCTTTTCCAGGCGTTTCAGTGAAAATGCTTCTTCTGAAAACAGGCGCTTAACACTGGTCTCGGAAAGTTCGAGTACTTCAGAAACCCGCTTGTAAGTAACGCGTTGTTTTCGCAGCTCCTGCTTGAGGGTGTCCACTAGCGGCCTGGTCTGAGACATGGCTGCGATCTCCTTTGCGATTAAGGCCAGAATATAATATCACCTAACAAACATACTCAGAGAAATTCGTCGGCGATCAATTCTGCGAAGTGGTGGCGGATGACAATCGGCAAGGGTTTCTTTAACTCAATAGAAGCGACAAAATCCGGATAGGGTAACCCTCGCCCGATTTATCAATTTCATAGCCTTTAATGGCTGTTTTCAACCAGGCAAAATCTCCCATCCAGCCAGGCTTCGCCCATGCCTGGTCAAATTCATATTGCAGCTGCCTGACAATAGGTCCATCTACCACCATCATTCAGGGGCAGATGGAGTTACTACTAGAATTCGGTTCTTGCCTTGACATATAACTGGTAATCATCGATCTCGTCTTTTTCACTAAGCGGAAAGGCAATATCGAAATGCAAAACCTTGGAACTGGATTGACGGGTTGACACCAGGCGCAGACCGGTTCCAACATCGCTAAGCCAGACCGGATTGTTGCCATTCTCCCAGGCCGAGCCAGCCTCCGCAAACATTGCAAAGCCGAATTTGAAAAGCTGCCAGAGATACACGTTGAAGTACTTGCGTCGTTCCGCGGAAAGCGTGAATGCCCGGTCCCCATTTTGAAACCGAACCGGATATCCCTTCAAACCGGAATCACCCCCCACCTCAATCCGTTCAAATAATTCTGGATTTTGCGCCGCTTCCAGCCTGCTACTGAACACGTAGCTGTGATTTACACCGCGAAAATTGTATAGCTGCCCTTTCAACGCAATGCGACCGGTATCGTCGATTGTTTGGTTGGATTCGTGGCTCAGCTCCAGACCAAAAAGCCCCAGGGTATGTGTTGAAATAAAGCTGCCAAAATCATAATCGAATTCCAGTACATAGCCTTCCTGGGTCGATTCGTAGGCCTCGTCCTTCCAGCCGATACTGGTTCTCAAGTTGCTACCCAGCCTGATATCCTCGGTTATACCCATCACCCTGAAGTTAATCCTCTCTACATATTTAACATTTAAATGTTCATACTCGATAAAGGGATAACTCTTGTCTACGTCTTCCGGTAGTTCTATATTCGGATCATCAACCGTGTTATATCTCAGCTTGTTGGCAAACCATCCCAGGCGATATCTTGAAACCGAATTATCGACCAGGCCGTCAGACCATCCATAAGTCAAAAGCAGCGAATCGTTCATCTCCCCCACTTTTGCAATTTCGTCACCTTGTTCGTAGACAGGGTTCTCTCTTTCAATCGAAGATGGCCGTATCGACCATGCGTATTTTGAATCCTGTTTTATAAATGGACGGGCTATGTCCACCTGGCGGACGTGGCCATCGCTGTTGTCTGCGAGCTCCAGTTTCAAGGTCTCGAGATTCCCGAACCAGTTGTTGTCCCGGTAGATGAAAGCGTTTGAGTCCCTCTCCTCATCGGACTCCGACAGAATTTTAATTTCGGTTCCCAACCCCAGCAGGTTGGATTCTTCAATTTCAAGCGCAGTACGTGTTTCCCCGCCAGAGCGACTAGCTGTGATACTCGGCGTTAAAGTCCAGTTATCGGTGGTTACAACCGTCAGCTTCACACCTTTCCCGCAAATTTCCTCGACAGCGATGTTTGCCTCGTGGATATAGCTTCGGCTGCGTAACAGGCGTTCAGTCTCCCTGATCAATTGCCTGTCATACCCATTCTGGGTGTCGAACAACAGTTGCTCTTCGATCGTTTTTTTTCGTGTATTAATATGAAGTTTGTTTGCCCATCTATGAATCCATAATTTCTGATTTTCTTGCTCAAGATCGAAGATGTCATTGTTTTCGATCGTGACCTCGAGAATGGGCAATCCCTCCAGGCTCTCGCCATGAGGACTGCAATCCTCTGCCTGTGAATGTTCCGTTATCGCCAGAAACAGACAGACCACGATACTCGCACCAAGCCCGTGCAAATATTTTGGAAATTCAGTAAAACCCGAATACAAACTGTTGAACACTCTTATCAGTTTCAGCCTTTTTCCGGCCCGCGAGAGCTAGTGACGAGAACTAATCGATCCCCTTCCGATCCGGACAAGTTTAGCTCAAGTCAATACCAGTATATCAATAGCGCAGTAGAACAGAATTACCCGGCTAGCGGGTTACTTTTTGCCACTACATGAAGACTTTCAGCACGCCATTCTTGTTGCTGCCACGGCCACTGTGAAGGCTTTTTTTATTGGTGTCCGCGATTGGTTAGGAAGTGTAAAAGCAGACCCGGTAAAGGCTAAAAATAGAATGGCGATGTATTAATTCAGATCATTTTCCGGGACTAGATCAAAGCCAATTGATATCTAGGCAAGCTCTTTATCGATCACACCATCGGTTTCTTTCAAACCCTGGATTCGTTTACTTAAAGCCCGAGTTTGCAATCTTAAATGCCGGTTCTCATGCTCCAACTTTTTTATGAGATCTCGTTGTTTGGACGTAAGCGTTTCAAGACGATCCACACGCTCATGCGTTACTAAATCCGCCTCGAGCATTAATTCCGAAAGTTTGAGTTGCAACTCCCTGACATGATTAATAGCATCTCGCAGTTTATTACGCGTATATAGAGCCAGGTTGCGATCATTCGCAAGGCGGTTTAACTGTTTGATTATCTCGTTACTTTTATTGTTCATATCCCTCCCCTGAAAGAGAGGTAACAATATTAAGTAAAATTCCGCATCACTCGTTTGAGTTAAATAGCTCAATGTGTGACATTTTTACTACCGAGATGACTACCGAAAAATTGACATAAGCATAAAAAAACCCCGCGTAGTGGCGGGGCTTCATTTGAACTTCACTCTGACTAAAGCCAGAAAATATAAGTACATATAAGTCAATGCCGAAAGACTAACCAATCAGGTTAAGGTCTATTCAGGTCATCCTCGGGGATTAAATCAAAACCAATAGGAATGTCGGCAATCTCTCTATCAATTACCATGCTTCTCTCTTCCAATTCCCTGTTTCGTACTGTCAAAGCTCGGTTTTGAAATTTCAAATGACGGTTATCGAGCAATAACTTTTTTATAACATTTCGTTGCTCGGATGTAAGTGTTACCAGACGCTCCATTTTGTCGTTCATTACTGCTCTCCGTATAGCTATGTTATTTATTCACCAGTTGTTGCGTGGAACCCTGACCCTGTTCAAGAGGCGAACCTGCGACAGGCAGCAGGCATAAAAACCCGCCATCCTTAGCGGGCGTACTACGACTTTCCCTAGATGCAACGGAATGTCGAAAAACTAGGCTATCCGATAACTGTGCTTCTGGCAGTGACAAGGTTCACATACGATAAAAGCCCCGCACAGTGGCGGGGCCTTTTCATGGATGGCGGAGAGCGAGGGATAGACTCAAAACGCGATTACGACTCGCGTTTTGACCCCTGCGGGGCGCCTGCGGCGGTCCAAGTTGCTGACGCAATTTGTCGAACCTCGGGGGTTCTCTGCACTTTCACTTTCAACCATCCATAAAAAAACCCCCTTTCGGGGGCCTTTTCATGGATGGCGGAGAGCGAGGGATTCGAACCCCCGGACCCTTTCGGGTCAACGGTTTTCAAGACCGCCGCATTCGACCACTCTGCCAGCTCTCCTGATATTTCGTATCGTATTTACAACACAAGATTGATACTGCGCGATGAGCGGGTTAATCAGCTCAAGTGACGCTGGCGTATTATAATCGTTTAAGTCGGCTAGTCATTAGCAAATTGAGCAAAAAGCGGCTTGAATTTGTATTTTATGACCACAAGTATAAACAAGTTGACCAATGCCCTAAGCAGCCTATAACCCTACAATTTGGGGGCTTGCTATAGGCTGATCATGAACTTAAAATGATCTGCATTGGTCTATACTAGACTGGTTAAGTAACGGAGATAGTCATGCAATTGAATACTGCTGTAACCCGCTCTCAAGAAGCGATATTGGCGACCAACAAGGTCATCAAGAATACCTACATCCTGTTGTCGATGTCGCTACTGTTCAGTGCTTTCGCTGCATTTTTAGGCGTTATTACGGGAATTGGTCACGGAGCGGCTCTGGTCGCCAGCATCGCCGGCATCGCGATGCTCTGGTTTGTATTACCAAGGACTGCTAATTCTGCTGCCGGAATCCCAGTGCTGTTCGGGATTACCGGTTTACTTGGATTCGGCCTCGGCCCGGTCCTCAATTATTACCTCGCGGTAAATCCCAGTATTGTCATGACTGCTCTCGGGGGCACCGGAGCGATCTTCCTCGGCCTCTCGGGTTATGCCCTGACCACGCGCAAGGATTTCAGCTTCCTCGGTGGTTTCGTCATGGTGGGTATGCTGGTTGTGCTCGGCGCTGCCCTGTTAAATATTTTCCTCGGCATCCCGGCATTGTTCCTCGCGGTTAACGCCGCGGTGGTGATGATTATGAGCGCTTTCATCCTGTGGGAGACCTCGTCTCTGATCCACAATGGTGAAACCAATTACATCATGGCGGCAGCTGGACTGTTTTTGTCTATCCTTAACATGTTCCAGGCCCTGCTGCATTTACTTGGGGCCTTCAGTGGCAACGATTAAAAACGATAAATACGTATAACGAGTAAGCCCCGTACGCGGGGCTTATTTTTTTCCGGAGATTAAAATGGACTGGTTGAAAATAGGCTCGGCGCTGTTCCTGCTGGCAATGATCATTTTTCTCTTTCCGCGAGCCAAGCATGCAATCGAAAACTCGCCCAAGGGAAGCATGCAAGACTGGATGGGATATATCCTGCCGATGGCCGCTGTAATTTTATTCGTCATCCTGTTGATCGCGCTGGTCTAGCCAGATTCCCTCGGCAAGTGCCAGGTCCGCGGGTGAGGTAATCTTCAGGTTGCTGACATCCCCTGCAACCAGCAAGGGTGTATGACCCGATAATTCGACCGCCTGGGCATCATCCGTAATCGCCAGGTTGCTGTCGATCACCTGTTTCAGGGCATTGAGCAGGGTTTGCAAATGAAATACCTGCGGCGTCAGGGCGCACCAGAGGCCCTCGCGGGACAGGGTGTTGATGATTTCCATACTGCCACCCTGCTGTTTCAAGGTGTCGGTAACCGGGGCTGCCAGTATCGCACCGGCTGAATGTCCCCTTGCAGCATCGATAACGTTGCTCAGATCCCGATGGCTAACCAGGGGCCGGACCGCGTCATGAACCAGTGCGATCGCATCATTTCCGAATCGATATTGCAACGTGGTAAGCCCACTGTAGACCGAGTCATAGCGATGCTCGCCGCCTGTAGCAATAAAAACGGGCTTGTCTGCATGATAGGCAAGTGTTTCCCAGGTCGTATCATCATCCCGCAACACGACTACCGCGCCATCAATCTCGGGATGTGATAACAATCGGTCGAGACTATGTTCGATCAATGTTTTACCCTGGAAAGAAAGATACTGCTTGGGGATATCGCTCTGCATCCGCGTGCCAGTGCCGGCAGCCGGAACCACCGCCCAGACAGCAACTTTATTGTCCATCAGCAGCCTCTTTTTCGGGAATGAGCTGGATAAAGGTCTCTCCCTGCTTGATCATGCCGAGATCATTGCGCGCTTTCTCTTCGAAGGCATCGAGACCATTTTGCAGGTCCAGAACCTGCGCCTCGAGTATCCTGTTGCGCGATTCCAGTTCCTCTAGTTTCTGTTTTTGCAGTTCAAGTTCGCGCGTGAGTTGCACGACTTCTGACAGGCTGCCATCACCAAACCATAATTTATACTGCAAGCCGATGAGTACCAGGATCAATATGGTAATCAGAATCTTCATCGGCTCATAGGCTGCAGGCTAGAGGTTTTTAAAGGCCGACTTTCCCGGAAATCTTGCGGCTTCGCCGAGCATCGATTCGATACGCAGCAACTGGTTATATTTTGCAACTCGATCAGAGCGTGATAACGAGCCGGTTTTTATCTGGCCCGCCGAGGTCGCAACCGCCAGGTCGGCAATCGCAACGTCTTCGGTTTCGCCCGAACGATGTGAAATAACGGTTGAATAACCAGCTTCATGAGCCATTGAAATAGCGTCCAGGGTTTCCGTCAGGGTGCCAATCTGGTTGAACTTGATCAGGATCGAATTGGCAATTCCCTGCTCGATTCCACGTGCCAGGATACTGGTATTGGTCACGAACAGGTCGTCGCCTACCAGCTGAATCCTGCTGCCCAGTAGCCCGGTCAGGACTGCCCAGCCCTCCCAATCGCCTTCATCCATACCGTCTTCGATAGTGATAATCGGGTACTGGTCTACCCAGCCAGACAGGTAGTCGGCAAAGCCCACCGCGTCAAAAGAGCGGTTTTCCGAGGCCAGGATATATTTACCGGATTCGTAAAACTCTGAACTGGCGACATCCAGGCCGAGACAGATATCCGTACCAGCCCGGTACCCCGCCTTTTCGATAGCGGTCAATATCACTTCAATCGCCTCTTCATTGGAGGACAAATCCGGTGCGAAGCCACCTTCATCACCAACCGCGGTATTCATTCCTTTTGCCCCAAGCACCGATTTCAGCGAATGGAATATTTCGGTGCCATAACGTAAAGCCTCGCTGAAACTGGGTGCACCAACCGGCAGGATCATAAATTCCTGCATATCGACGCTATTGTCGGCATGGGCACCACCATTGATGATATTCATCATCGGTACCGGCAACAGGTTTGCATTTTCACCACCCAGGAATCGATACAATGGTTGCCCCGCCTCGCTCGCGCCCGCCTGCGCGTTGGCCAGCGACACCGCAAGTAAAGCATTGGCACCGAGATTGCTCTTGTTTTCGCTACCATCAAGTTCGATCATCGCCTGGTCGAGCCCGCGCTGATCTTTGCAATCCCGCCCGATAACCACATCGGCTAACTCGTTATTGACATGGGATACGGCCGTGGTAACGCCTTTGCCGAGATAGCGGCCGCTATCACCATCGCGTAATTCGATAGCCTCGCGCTCTCCCGTAGATGCTCCGGAAGGTGCTGCTGCCCGGCCCATGGACCCGCTTTCCAGTATTACATCGGCTTCAACGGTTGGATTGCCGCGTGAGTCCAGAATTTCTCGACCAATGACCCTGCTGATGTTGGTCATATCAACTCCATGTATTATTCCTGGTTAAGCTGCAGTAGTTCGTTTTCATGCATGGCGGAAGCCTTGGTTGCCTGGTCAAGTAAGACCAGCACTTCCAGCAGTGACTTAATTTTCTGCAGCGGCCAGGCATTGGGGCCGTCGCTAAGCGCCTTGTCCGGGTCGGGATGCGTTTCCATGAATAATCCGGAAACACCTGCCGCTACCGCGGCTCGCGCAAGTACCGGCACAAACTCGCGTTGTCCACCCGATGAACTCCCCTGCCCGCCTGGTAATTGCACCGAGTGCGTGGCGTCGAACACAACCGGGCATCCGGTTTGTCGCATCACCGCAAGCGAACGCATATCTGACACCAGGTTGTTGTATCCGAAGCTGGCACCACGTTCACAAACCATGATCTGCTGGTTCCCGGTTTCCCGGGCCTTGCTGACGACCTGCTGCATATCCCATGGGGAAAGAAACTGCCCTTTTTTTATATTCACGGGTTTCTGTTGAGACGATACGTTTTGAATAAAATTTGTTTGTCGACATAAAAAGGCCGGGGTTTGTAGCACATCAACAACGCCTGCCACTTCATCGAGCGGAGTATCCTCATGCACATCGGTGACGACCGGCACTCCCAGGGTACTGCGTACCTTTTCAAGTATTGCGAGTCCCTTTTCAATGCCGAGGCCACGAAAGCTTTTGCTACTTGAGCGGTTGGCCTTGTCAAACGACGATTTGAAAATAAATGGAATGTTCAAAACCTCGCAGATCTGCTTCAGTTCGCCAGCGGTATCCAGTGCCAGTTGCTCTGATTCGATCACGCAGGGACCGGCCATCAAGAACAGGGGTTGATCCAGTCCAACTTCAAAATCACAAAGTTTCATTTAAGACCTGGCCTTGTGATACTCGACCGCCGCACTGATAAAACTGTTGAACAGGGGGTGCCCCTCACGCGGCTGCGAGGTAAATTCAGGGTGAAACTGGCAACCGATAAACCAGGGGTGATCAGACAACTCGACCATTTCGACCAGTTCGTTGTCGACCGAAAGCCCCGCTATGACCAGTCCTGCATCCTGCAATTTCTGCAGGTAGTTATTATTGAACTCGTAGCGATGACGGTGGCGCTCATTAATTTCTTCGTGACCATACGCCTTCCGGGTTCTGGTTCCGGGAACCAGTTTGCAGGTTTGAGCTCCAAGGCGCATGGTGCCGCCAAGATCGGTGCCCTCGTCACGGGTTTCCACAGAGCCATCACGATCCACCCATTCGGTCACCAGTGCAATCACCGGGTCGGGTGTCTTGGGATTAAATTCAGAACTATGGGCTTTACTTAAACCGAGAACATTACGCGCGTACTCGATAACGGCAACCTGCATACCGAGACAAATGCCAAGATAAGGCACATTATTGGTGCGGGCATAGTTTACCGTGGCAATCTTGCCCTCGATACCCCGGCTACCAAATCCCCCGGGTACGAGTATCGCATCCAGGTCTTTGAGCGAATCGGTGCCGTCGCTTTCGATGAACTCGGAGTCGATCTTGACGATATTGACCCGGGTCCTGGTGTGCAGCCCGGCGTGGGCGAGCGATTCATTGAGCGATTTATAAGCATCCGTATGATCGACATACTTGCCGACAAAACCAATCGAGATCTCGTGCTGCGGATGTTCCATCGCCTCCACGACCCCGTCCCAACCGGAAAGATCAGCCGCTGGCAGATTTAACGAAAAATGCTTGGCGACGATTTTATCGAGACCCTGCTCATTAAGTTCGCGTGGCAATTTGTAGATATGATCGACGTCGACTGCAGAGATGACGGCCTCCTCTGCAACGTTGGTAAACAGGGCGATCTTGCGGCGTTCGTCGACGGGTATGGGGCGATCCGCACGGCATAACAGGATATCAGGCTGTATCCCGATCGAGCGTAATTCCTTGACCGAATGCTGGGTTGGTTTGGTCTTGATTTCGCCTGCGGCCGGCAAGTAAGGAATTAAAGTCAAATGCACGTAGAGCACGTTGTCGTGACCCAGCTCAAAACCCATTTGCCGAATAGCCTCGAGATATGGCAGGGATTCGATGTCGCCGACGGTACCACCAATTTCGACCAGCACGATATCGGCTCCATTGGTGCTATTCAGCACTGAATTCTTGATTTCATCGGTAATATGCGGAATCACCTGTACCGTGGCACCGAGATAGTCGCCGCGACGCTCCTTGGCGATTACATTCTCGTAGATCCGACCCGTGGTGTAGTTGCTGCTTTTGGAACAGTGAATTCCGACGAAGCGCTCATAGTGGCCCAGGTCCAGGTCAGTCTCGGCACCGTCATCGGTAACGTAGACTTCTCCGTGCTGGAAGGGACTCATGGTGCCCGGATCCACGTTGATATACGGATCGAGCTTGATCATATTGACACTCAATCCGCGTGACTGCAGCAAGGCACCCAGGGAGGCAGATGCAATGCCCTTGCCCAGTGATGAAACAACACCACCAGTAATAAATATGAATCGGCTCATAGATCCCGAGTTGAATATACGTACGGTACGCAGGTTGGATGGAAACGATAGCAGAATCGGATTTTGAAGACAATCGGCGCACGGCAATTAAAGGCCAATTACAACTCAATTATCATCTTATCCACAGCGGATCGAGCATTCGAAAAATCGAAACAAACGAAAATATGCTGTCCTATACTCCTTGTTTATGCGGGCTCTAATAATCGAAAACAATACGGCTTACCGGGATATGCTGGCTCATACCCTGGCCGAACAGGGATTCGACACCGATACGGGTGACAGTATCGAATCTGCGCGTTCGCATATTGATACCGAGAAATACGACATCATTTGCGTCAACCAGAAACTAAAAGATGGTCCGGGGGAAGAATTCGTTTCGTTGTGCAATGCTCATGCGCAGCAAAAAGATACCCCGATCCTGTTGTTGACTGAAAATGCCGAACTGGTAGCGGACGAACTATCGGTCAGGGTCGATGGCGTCATTCACGAGCTCAATGAAAAACAGATCGAAAACCAGATCATTCATTTCATCGACCATCACCTGGACCCGGTATTCTTTGAGGGTCGGATATTGCTTGTCGAAGATGACGACGAGGTCGCCGCGGACATTCTGAACCAGTTAAAACAAACCGGTTACCAGGTTTCGTATTTTAAATCTGCCGACGAAGCAAGTACTGAATTCGACGCGGTCACGGTCTATGGTTCGCATGCCGATGCCTACGACCTGGTCATAACCAAGATTATTTTCCAAGCCGGGATGCAAGGCGATGATTTGGTCGCGCACATACGTTCCTACGAGGATGGCCGCGGGTTTATCCCGATTCTTGCGATACCCGATAAAAATAACGACCAGCGGCGCATTGCGCTTTACCGGGCAGGTGTTAATGATTTTCTACCAAAACCAATTCTGCCTGAAGAATTGCTGGTTCGGATCAATAACTTGATTACCAACAAGCGCCTGCTCGATAAAGTGCATGATATACGCCGGGAGTTATTTTCACTCGCAACCACCGACCAGCTGACCGGGTGCCAGAATCGCCACAGCCTGATGGAATATTCGAGCAAGTTCGTGTCCCAGGCCCAACGCCACAAATACGCGATCAGCATGCTGGTAATCGACCTTGATCACTTCAAGGCGGTTAATGACACTCATGGGCACGCGGTTGGCGACCTGGTGCTTAAATTAATCGGCGAACTGCTCATTAGCAGCTTTCGTGATGGTGACCTGGTCGCCCGCTATGGCGGGGAGGAATTTGTGGTTCTGATGCCTTACTGTGACGGCGAGAATGCCCGTGACAAAGCCGAGAAGTTGCGCATCGATATCGAAAATTTGAAGCCAAATGACCTGCAAATAACAACGAGTATCGGCGTCACCACGATCGAGGCAGGCTCTACCCGGGATTTTGAAGCCATGTTCCACGCCGGTGACCAGGGCGTCTATGCCGCCAAGGACAACGGACGCAATCAGTTCGTCTTCGTCGCGCTCGACTAGGCCGGTTTATTCGCCAGAATGACGGCAC
>Ga0265309_10000576_pt1 | contig 14925 bp, 12 predicted proteins | sample Helome_FD_192492 | JGI IMG/M metagenome (GOLD analysis project Ga0265309, IMG submission 192492) | Marine sediment microbial communities from subtidal zone of North Sea - Hel_20160524 (Illumina Assembly) | ecosystem: Environmental > Aquatic > Marine > Subtidal zone > Sediment ...
AATCCCCTGGGATGTCACCGAGTTCGCTCTCAGCGAAGACGGCAAACGCGGCGCTTTCGTGACCAACGAGGAAGGCATCAGCCGGCTCTACCTGCTGAATGCCAAATCCAACGCTTTCACACTGGTGAATAATATTCCGGTAGGCATCATATCCGGCTTGAAGTTTAACCCGGACAATCGCCGTATCGCGATGAACCTGAGCACCGCCCATTCGCCCAACGACGTTTATGTTCTGGATCTTGGGCGAGGGTCGAAAAGCGCGAAATCGCTAAACCGCTGGACCTACAGCGAGGTCGGTGGTCTCGACACGCGATCATTCCTGGAACCCAAATTGTTTCATTACCCCACGTTTGACCTGAAGGGGGAGAAACAACGAAAAGTGCCGGCCTTCATTTACAAACCAAAATCCAGGAAACCGGTCGCCGTCATCATTTACGTGCACGGTGGCCCTGAAAGCCAGTACCGGCCGGCGTTCAGCAGCATGTTCCAGATGTGGGCCGCTGAACTGGGTGCAGCTGTCATCGCGCCCAATATCAGGGGGTCAAGTGGTTACGACAGCGAGTACCTTGCGCTGGATAACGGCACCCTGCGCGAAGATGCCGTCAAAGACATAGGCGCCCTGCTCGACTGGATCGCTACGCGACGCGATCTGGACCAGAACCGTGTTGCCATCTATGGAGCGAGTTACGGAGGCTACGTCGCGCTGGCCTCAGCCGTGCTTTACAGCGACAGGCTCAAGGCCGCTGTCGATGTTGTGGGCATCAGTAATTTCGTCACTTTTCTTGAAAACACGGAAGACTACCGGCGCGAATTGAGGCGCCATGAATACGGTGACGAGCGCGACCCGGAAACCCGCGCCAGGCTGGAACAGATCAGCCCCCTGAACCAGGTTGACCGGATCGATATTCCGCTGTTGGTGGTGCAGGGCCGCAACGACCCGCGCGTACCGGCCCGGCAATCCGAGCAGATTGTCCAGGCCCTGCGTAGCCGGGGCCGCCCGGTCTGGTACATCGAAGCCCTGAATGAGGGCCATGGCTATGATCGAAAAGAAAATCGCAATGTGTACGAACAGGCTGCCATCCTGTTTTTACAGCAGCACCTGGTGGAATAAGGCAACAGCCAGCTACTCTTCGGGTTCTTTAGCCTGTTCGGCTGTTTTCAGGTATACATCGCGTTGCGGGAATGGAATCTCAATACCCGCATCGCGGAACAGTCTCTCTATTTCAATCAACAGGTTATGCCTGGCCAGCCCTCTTTGCTCCGGGTACTTGATCCAGCCGAGTAATTCAAAGTCCAGCGAGCTTTCGCCAAATGCCCGCATCCTGACCCGGGGCGCCGGATGTTCCAGGATCAGCTCATTTTCCCTGGCAACCTGCTCGAGAACCTCAATAACCTCTGCCGGCCGGGTGCCGTAGGCAACCCCGATCGGGATCCGGATGCGGTGCTCAACCGCGGGGCCGCCGCTTTCATTGGTGATTTTTGCATTTCCCATGACCGCGTTGGGAATCGAAATTTCAACATCATCGCGTGTCAGCAGGCGGGTCGAGCGCATGCCCAGCTCGGTAACCACTCCGCGCTCACCCGTATCAAGAACCACGTAGTCACCCAGTTTATAGGGCGCGTCCGCGATGATCGAGATGCCGGAAATCAGGTTAGCCAGCGTATCCTTGGCAGCGAAACCAATTGCGATACCGAGGACACCGGCCGAGGCCAGCCAGGCCGTGCCATCGATATTCCACAGGGCCATGAACATCCACAGCAGAATACTCAGCAGCAATACCTTGACGCTCATCTCGAACAGCGGCCGGGTTCTTGGTTGCATCAGACCGGTGCTTTTGGCCCGCCCGGCCAATGCCGTGATCAACAGCGCTATCGCTTTGAACCACGCCCTGCCCCAGAAGACCAGCAGCAACGTAAACAATATCCTGACCAGGAACCAGTCGACCGCGGCACTGAAGCCGAAAGCCTTCTCGGCGGCTACCAGCGCGAGAATAACGGTCGTTTGAACCACCGGCGCCGTCAGGTACTGGATCAGCTTGTCGTCCAGTTTCGAGCGGGTCCTGGCTGCGGCATGGCTCAGTGAGCTGCGCATCAGCCATTGCAGGCCCTTACCGACCAGGTAACCGAGGACAAACATCACCGCCACCAGCAGAATCGGGTAGTCCTGCATGAACTGCCAGGCGGGCATGACGGCATCCGGAAGGTGTTGTTCGAGGTCTATGCCCAGATCCAGCATATCTGCAGCCACCGTATCTTGTGCGGCAGCGGTTTCGGTTGACTCGGGTTCCGGCGACAGGATTTGCATCATGGCGTCAGCTTAGAAATTCACGTCCAGGTTATGGCTGGCAATCACCACTCCGTTGGCATCGGAGTACAGAAAATTCCCCGGCTGGATTCTGGCGCCGGCAAAGGTCACGTTAACGTCCAGTTTGCCCTCACCTCTTTTCTCTGTTTTCACTGGATAACAATTCAAGGCCTTTACGCCCAGGTCAATGGTTTCCAGGATTTCCACGTCCCGCACGCAGCCATTAATCAGCAGGCCCTGCCAGCCGTTTTCAGCGGCTGCCGCTGCCAGCAAGTCACCCAGCAGTGCGTGGCGCATTGAGCCGCCGCCATCAACCACCAGTACGCGACCCCGGCCCTCAGACCTGACCGCATCACGAACCAGGGAGTTGTCTTCAAAGCATTTGATCGTGGCAATTTCGCCGCTGAATTTCGATTTTCCTCCAAAATCCGAAAACAGCGGTTCGAGTATGGATATTTCCTCGATGAAGTCGTCACAGATATCGGGAACGGTGTAAGACTTGTTCATGCGCTTATTGTAACGCGCCCAAAAACCGGATGGGTGAAAATGAAGGCACGAATCAGGATAATGGCGTACAGCAAAGGAGTAATTCATGTTCAAAGACCAGGTTGTCTGGATTACCGGCGGTTCTTCGGGTATTGGCGAAGCGCTGGCACTTCAATTCAGCGCCGAAGGCGCAAAAGTCGTTCTTTCTGCACGACGCGAGGAAGAACTGAAACGGGTGCGCGAGTCGTGTGAGGCCCGGGGTGCGGATCAGGGCAGCATCCTGGCAGTTCCCCTCGATGTCACTGACTGCGACGCCATGCCAGCGGCTGTTGAACAGATTACCGGTGCTTTTGGACGTATCGACATGCTGATCAACAACGCAGGCATCTCACAAAGGTCGCTTTGTGTCGATACGGACATGTCTGTTTACCGGCGAATCTTCGAAGTCGATGTCCTGGGTCAGATCGCACTGACGAAACACGTTCTGCCAATCATGATTGAACAGGCCAGCGGCCACGTGGTCATCACTTCTTCGGTTGCAGGTAAGGTCGGTGCACCTTATCGAACCGGTTATTGTGCGGCCAAACATGCCGTAATGGGTTTCTATGACGCGTTGCGTGCCGAGGTCTCACACCAGGGTATCAGGGTGACCACGATCACTCCCGGCTTCATCCAGACGAACGTCTCGGTCAGCGCGCTAAAAGGAGACGGCACCTCGTTTGGAAAGACAGACAAGGATATCGCCGGTGGCATGGATGTCACACGCTGCGCTAAGGTCATCCTGGATGGAATCCGCAAGGGTAAACCCGAGATCGCAGTAGGGGAAGGTTTGGAAATGAAGGCTTTGTGGCTGAAGCGTTTATTCCCGCGACTGGTCTTCAGGAAAGCAGCGGAAATGGTCTGATCGTTCCGTTATTTTTGCGCCAGCATCCACTTGCGTAAACGATTGGAATCGCCAAAAGGCGTCAGTTTGCCGAAAGAGTTCAGCAGGACAATCGAGATGGATTCCCCGTCAATCGTAGTCTGCATGACCAGGCAGCGCCCCGCTTCATTGATGTAGCCGGTTTTACTCAGGGATATTTCCCAGCTCTTGTTTTTCAGCAAGCGGTTGGTGTTGCCGTAAACCAGGGGTCCACGCCTGGAGTAAGGATAAACTTCGATCCGCTGGGTAGTGCTGGCCTGCCGGATCAATGCATAGCCATAAGCCGCATTGACCATTTTCGCCAGGTCCCTGGCAGTGGACACATTCTCCACCATCAAGCCCGCCGGATCGGCAAAATGGCTGTCTTTCATGCCCAGGTCCACTGCCTTACGGTTCATTTGGGCCACGAACTTTCCAATGCCTCCTGGAAAAGTTCTGCCCAGGGCAGTAGCAGCCCTGTTTTCGGACGACATGATGGCAAGCAGGATCATCTGTTTGCGACTGAGCGTGGCGCCGTACTCCAGCCGGGAACCCGTGAGCTGGACAAGATCCCGGTCTGCCTTCGTCACGCTGATTTTTTCATCCAGGTCGACCCCCGAATCGATAATCACCATGACCGTCATCAGCTTGGTAATCGAAGCTATGGGACGCACCGAGTCTGCGTCCTTGCCATAAATGACATTGCCGTCGGTGTCGATAACAAACGCGGATTCAGAGCGTAAATGCGGATCGCCATCCAGCTTGGAAAACGTCGATGCAGCGACAGGAAAGGACCACACCACCAGGATTAATAAAGTGATTGTTATCCCTGTCGCCCGTGTCATGACTTCCCTGCTCAATTGATCCTGGTTCCGGGGTGTGAAACCGAATATCCCCGACCGGCGTCCATGATACCTTAACGCCATGGTGAAATTGTAACTGCCCCCTGATGTTCAGGCTTCATGCACGGTCTTTCCGCCGACGATGGTTCTGACCACCGGAATATTCTTGATTTCATCGGCCACCGTGTCATCAGGATCGGCACTCAGGATGACCAGGTCGGCCAGTTTTCCCGGCGTGATGCTGCCCTTGAGGTCCTCTTCCATCGACGCCCAGGCGCCATTGACGGTGCAGATCTTCATCGCCTGACTCACCGATATTCGCTGATTGGGTCCCCATACCCTGCCACTGAAATCCTTCCGCGTCACCATACTCTGGATTGCCATCAACGGCTCGAACGGGCCCGGCGTGTAATCCGAGGCCGGCGCCACCGGGATACCGTAGTCCAGGAAGGACTTATGCGCGAACATCCATTGCATTTTTTCTTCGCCGTATTCAGGCCATTTATTGCCATGGTAGTGGGCATAGGTATAAAAAGGCGTGGGCACCGAACCCGTATCCTTGATACGCTGCAGAAGGTCCGGATTGACCAGGGAGCAATGCTCCAGTCGCAACCTCGGATTCGGGCCGGACCAGCCTTCCAGCACACGCTCGTAGGCGTTCAGCACCATGTCGATGGTGACGTCACCGTTGGCGTGAATACCGATGCGCCAGTCGTTTTGCAACGCGTCGTCCACGGCCTCATCGATCTGAGACTGGTCCATGTTCAGAATGCCGTAATCATCCGGCCTGCCTTCAAAAGGCGTACTCATCCGCATGGTGCGTTCCGACGCCGAGCCATCCGCCCAGTACTTGACGGCGCCAAACCGGATCCACTCATCGCCAAAGCCACTGCGAATACCGGCTGCTTTGAGTTGAGCGTACAAATCAGAAGGTCCGTAAGGCATGAACGAGAGCCGGGTCAGCAATTCCCCGGCCGCACGGGCGTCCTGGTAAGCGGTAAGGCTTTCAACGGTTCCCCACGAGTCAGTGGTGGAGGTCATGCCGGCTTGCGCCATCGCACGCGACATGTAGGCCACGCCCTGCTGACGAACAGCCCGGGTAATTTCCGGCCATTCACCAGCCGTGTGCACCACTTCTGAGAGCGCAGTCTCAGCCACGAATCCGGTCAGTTCTCCATTCTCGCGCCCGAAATGCCCGCCTTCCGGGTCTGGTGAACCAGGATTAATGCCTGCCACTCCCAGGCCTTTGCTATTGACCACAGCCGTATGTCCGCCGCGGTGCTGGACAATAGCGGGCTGGGACGGAACCGCTTCATCCAGGTCGTAACGGTTGACCGGCCTTCCTTCTTTCAGCTTGGTGTCGTCGTATTTGTTGCCGATAACCCACTGCCCGGGTGGTGTTGCTGCAGCCTGGGCACGCATCGCGTCCTTGATTGCGGCAATACTGCGCAAATTGACGTCGGCACCGGTGACTTCACTGGCACCGTCGGGATGGCTGTGCGCATCGATGAACCCGGGGGTGACCGTCATACCCGCTCCGTCGATGACCTGTGTACCCGCGCCGGCAAGAGGCTTCAGTTCATCGTTTGAACCCACCGCAATGATCCGGTCACCCAGCACCGCGACAGCCTCTGCCAGCGGACGGGCGCCCTCCATTGTGTACACCCTGGCGCTCTTGATCATCAGATCAGCTTTGACGGCCCCGCCTTTTCCTGCTGCTTGCGGGAACGCCGGGGATGACAGGGCAATGCCGGCGCCTGCAAGGCTGGCATTACTTAGAAAATTACGTCTTTTCATGGGTCACCTTGCTGATAATAAGCGTCAAAGCCAGCCCGACGATGAATCCCGGTATGACTTCGAGCAGTTCATAAAAATGAGGTTTAATCCACAATACCCAGGCCACCGTGGTTAAAAACCCACCCAGCATGCCGGCGACTGCGCCGGCCAGGGTCGTGCCTGGATACCAGAGTCCGCACAACAACACCGGACCGAAAGCGGCCCCCAGCCCGGACCAGGCGAACAGCACGAACCAGAATATTGCCGGAGTCTGGTGCAATGCGAAGGCAATGCCAATCACTCCAATGATCACTGTGATCAGCTTCCCGCGATGAGCCAGCGCCCGGTCACTCAGCTTCGAGCCGCGGATTTGTTGCCAGTAATCACGGACCACGGCCGATGAGGCGAGAATCAAAAGGCTGTCGACCGTCGACATGATCGCCGCCAGCACGACCACCATCATGATCCCGCCGAGCACCGGATGCAGCAGGGTCGTGGAAATCACAGGCAGGATACTTTCCGGATCTTCCAGGCCTGGAAACAGTGCCCGGCCTGCCATTCCAGTGAGCACCGCACCCAGGTCGAACAACAGGATGACGATGACGGAAATGACCATCGCCGGCACCAGGCTTTTTTCCGATCGTGCCGACATGAACCGCACCATCAGCTGCGGTACGCCCATAAACGGTAAACCCACCGCCAGGAAACTGACGATACCGACCAGCGCAAGCGTACTCTTTCCTTCGGGGCCCCAGGGTGTCAACAATCCCGGATCCTGGCCCTGAAGATTGGCAAGAACAGAAGACCAGCCACCAGCGGCATCGATTGCAATCAGGGGCACGATGATCAGTCCCAGCAGCATCAGGATGCCCTGGATCAGATCCGTCCAGGCCACTGCCTTGTAACCGCCCACCAGGGTGTAAAGAATGATCACGGTTGCGCCCACCAGCACGCCCGTTGAATAATCCAGGTCGGTAAAGCCATCAAAAGCCTTGCCGGTAGCGACCATTTGCGCCGCCACATAGGCACCCACCATCACCAGGATGATCAGCAGGCTTATTTTGCGCAGGATATGTGCCTTATCGTCAAAGCGTGCAGCCAGCACATCGGGCACCGTGATGGATTCTGTTTCATCAGACAGGCGTTTGATTCGACGGGATAACAGCAGCCAGGCCAGGGCAATACCCACCACCTCTCCTGCGACTACCCAGAACGCCTGCGCACCCACCGCATACCCCATGCCCGTCAGGCCCAGCAATAACCAACCGCTTTCGCCTGTCGCATTGGTGCTGAACGCAACCACCCACGGGGGCAGTTTCTTGCCGGCGATGAAATAGCCGCTCATCGTATGGGTCTCGCTGCGGCTCCACAGCGCAAGACCGGCCAGAATGGCCAGGTAAAGAACGAAGACGATGGTGATTATCGACATTTAAGGCACAATTTTTTGGTACCTGTCTGCCCCGGTTTCAATGTCTTTGCCGAATAGCTCTATATACTCTACCTTGACAGCTATACCCTTGCCGGACGCCTTGATGTAGATCTTGTCCAGGTATGAAGTGTTCCCTTCGATCGGCGCAGTAGCGCGGTATTCATCACACACCCGAATCACGGAAACCGGTGCTCCAAGATCTGCAACCATATCCATCTCGGCGGACTTCCGGTCCTTCGCCAGCCTGGTTTTGAACCCAAAGGCAAACGTTCTTTGCACCCAGGAAAGCTCTTTCACCTGCCCCTGTTCAGCCAGCCGGATCCAGTAACCCACCACCGGTTCTTTCTTGAGCAGCTTCCCGTCCGGTCCGGACCGGGCGTCGTACTGGATGATATTGGCGTTCTTGCTGCGCTCGATCTTGAACAGCGGATGGCTGACCGGGTCCTGGGCCAGGAGCGTGGTGCAAACCAGCGCCAGCACCAACGCCAGGATTAATACGCCGGTGTACTTAAAACATTGAAGAACCGTCAATATCTTCCTCGGTAGTCTTGGCCCTGCACGGAATATAGTCGCCGGTAATCATCTGGTCATAGCACAAGCCTGGCCCCACCATCGGGTAGACACCGGCATCGGGGTCGATGATGACCTCGAGAAAAGCCGGGCCAGGGAAAGCCAGCCATTCCTGCACGGTCTTTTCCAACTCATTTCTGTCGCTCAAACGCACGGCATATTCGAAACCGTCCGCTTCAGCGGTTTTGACAAAGTCCTTGCTGCGCAGCGATTTGTCGCTAGCGGACAAGCGGCCACCGTAAAACAGCTTTTGCCACTGCCTGACCATGCCGTCGCCGTAGTTGTTCAGCACCAGGACCTTGACCGGCAGATTATAGGTTGTAGCGGTCTCCAGTTCTCCCAGGTTCATGCGGATGCTGGCGTCTCCGTCAACATCGATGACCAGGTGATCCCGGGCCGCGAACTGGGCCCCGATCGCCGCCGGCAGCCCGAAGCCCATCGTGCCCATGCTGCCCGATGTCAACCAAAGGCGAGCGTGCTTGTAGTCGAAATACTGGGCCGCCCACATCTGGTGCTGCCCCACCCCGGTGGTGATGATCGCATCGCCACCGGTAACGTCATTGATCGCCTCGATCACAGCATAAGGCTGAATCAGCTCGCTTTCCCGGTCGTAATTCAGGGCGTAGATTTTCTTCAGGTCAATGACCTCATCGTGCCATGCGCTGAAATCGGGTGAAATCCGGTGACGCTCACCATATTCACAGATCGCGTTCAGGTCCTGCCTGAGTACACCCACATGAAACCAGTCGACTGCTTTCACCTTACCGATCTCGGAAGGATCAATGTCGAACTGGGCAATATTCCTGGCGTTCGGAGCAAATTTATCCGGCACGCCGGCGACCCGGTCGTCAAAGCGCGCGCCAATCGCGATCAGGAAATCACAGTCATCCACGGCGTAATTGGCGCTGGCCAGGCCATGCATGCCCAACATGTGCAGGGAAAGCGGCAAGGTGGTATCCACTGCCCCAATCCCCATCAGGGTGGTGGTCACTGGAATATTGAATCGTTCAGCAAAAAGCCGCAATTCCTCGGTGGCATTGCCATTGATGACACCACCACCCGCGTATATCAGAGGGCGCTTCGAGGCCTCCAGCATGCCGAAAAATTTGGCGCACTTGGTATCGTCCAGATGATTGTCCCTGGCCGCGTGCAGGCGCTGCCGGTAACCGGGTACTGGCAACAGGCCCTCACCTCTGAATTCGCCCGTCCAGTTCTGTACATCCTTTGGCAAATCGATCACTACGGGGCCTGGCCGGCCGGTCCGTGCGATTTCGAACGCCGTGCGCATCGTGGCTTCCAGTTTCTCGGGATCGGTAACCAGGAACGTATGCTTGGCCACCGGACCGAGGCAACTGTTGACCGGCGCTTCCTGGAATGCATCCGTGCCGATCGCGGCAGTGGGCACTTGTCCGCAAATCACCACGATAGGCGTGGAGTCAGCCATGCAATCACGCACCGGGGTGACCGTGTTGGTCGCTCCCGGACCGGAAGTCACCATCACGACCCCTACCTGTCCGCTGGCCCGTGCGTAACCGGCGGCCATGAACCCGGCCCCCTGCTCATTGGCGGGTACAATCAATGGCATGGGCTCACTTCCGTCTTCATTGAGGTGCTCCGCGTTGTAGCGGAAAACGGCGTCGTAAGTGGGCAAAATAGCGCCGCCGCTGTAGCCGAAAATCACGTCGACACCCTGGTCTGCCAGAATCTGCACGACCATCTCCGCACCGGACTTTGTCTGACCGGCCAATGGGTGTCCAATGGCGGTTATTTTGTTGCTTGCATGTGTCATGATAAGGCGAAGTGTCGGACAACTCTTCACGCATTGCAATAGCCGTCGTTCTGGGCCAACATGTCAGGCGTTATGCGCCATATCATCTCAATACTGTTACAGAACGAAGCCGGAGCCCTGTCCAGGGTTGCTGCGCTGTTTTCATCCCGTGGCTACAACATCGAATCGTTGAGCGTTGCGCCCACCGAAGATGCTGAAATTTCGCGGCTCACGCTAGTCTCCTCAGGGTCGGATGAAACGATTGACCAAATCAATCAGCAACTGTTGAAGCTGGTCGACGTGGTCAATATTGCCGATATGACACTGGACGACCACATCGAACGCGAATTGCTGTTGGTCAAGGTGAAGGTTGCACTCGACGCTGATCGCAGCCTGCCCGATATCATCAAGGCATCCGGCGCGCGGGTACTGGATGACAGTCCGGAGACTTTTACGCTGGAGCTGACCGGCGCCAACCAGAAAGTGGATGATTTCATCGCGAAAATAGCCGACTGTTCCGAGATCATATCGGTTGTGCGCAGTGGCGCGATGGCCATCGCACGCGGGCATAACGTGCTTAGCGCCAATCTCTGATTACCCGCTGGTTCCCTGTTCGTACCAGGGCCTCGTCCGGTTAACGATCCACACAACTGAAAGCATTACGGGAACCTCGACCAGCACACCCACAACGGTAGCCAGTGCCGCCCCCGACTGCAGGCCAAACAGGCTGATCGCTGCAGCCACGGCCAGTTCAAAAAAATTGCTCGCCCCAATCAGCGCCGACGGTGCGGCCACGCAATGTTCAACACCGAGCTTCCGATTCAGCCAATAAGCCAGGCCTGAGTTGAAATAGACCTGGATCAGGATCGGTATGGCCAGCAGCAGGATGATGACAGGCTTGGAAATGATCTGCTGGCCCTGGAAACCAAACAGCAGCACCAGGGTGATCAGCAGGGCGGACAGCGAGACCGGGTGTAACCGCTTAAGCAATCGCTTCAGCCGGGCCTCTCCATGCTCACCCCGAACCAGCCATTTGCGCCAAAGACCCGCAACCACCACCGGCAGCACGATATACAAAACCACGGACAGGAACAGGGTGTCCCAGGGAACATGGATCGAGGATATTCCGAGCAGAAGGGCAACAATGGGGGCAAAAGCAAACACCATGATCACATCATTGAGCGCCACCTGGGAAAGGGTGAATCCCGGGTGGCCATCGCTGAGGTTACTCCACACAAACACCATGGCGGTGCACGGCGCTGCCGCCAGCAGAATCAGCCCCGCGATATAGCTATCCAACTGATCGGCGGGTAACCAGCCGGCAAACAGGTTGCGGATAAAAATCCAGGCCAGCAAGGCCATCGAAAACGGTTTGACCCCCCAGTTTATGAACAGCGTGACCCCCACGCCCTTCCAGTGCTGCCTGACTTCCGCGAGTGAATGGAAATCAATTTTGAGCAACATGGGCAGGATCATCAACCAGATCAACACCGCCACCGGCAGGTTTACCCGGGCGATCTCCATAGAGCCCAGCGATTCGAAAAAACCAGGCAGGAACCGGCCCAGAACAATGCCGATTACAATACACAAGGCAACCCAGACACTCAGATATTTTTCAAAGAACGGCATTTCAGCACCACTAGCACGCCGTCCGGTAGTTTCACACTGAACACTCATGATTATTACCTGCCACCTGGTTTATTCAATTGTCGATTTAGCCAGGCAGTTGCACGTCCACCCGGGGCCGTTCCGGTGAGGGTTTTGGACAGTTCCGCAGCCTGCATAAGCCGATCAAGATCAATGCCGGTCTCATAGCCCATCTGTTCCAGCATCATTACGACGTCTTCAGTTGCAACATTACCCGACGCACCCGGCGCAAAAGGACAGCCGCCAAGACCCCCGATGGAGGCGTCAAATTTCCGGATTCCGGACTCCAGCGATGCAAAGACATTGGCCAGGCCCATTGCCCGGGTGTCGTGAAAATGACAGCTGATTCGATCAGGGCCGTGTTCATCGATCAACCCGGCGGTCAGTGACCGGACCTGTTGCGGGTTTGCCGCCCCGATGGTGTCGGCAACGCATAGTTCATCCGTACCCAAATCCAGGAAACGACGGGCTATATCACGAACCAGGCCTGGATCCACCTGCCCATCGAAGGGACACTCGAAAGCCACTGCAATGGTCGAAGTAACCCGCACGCCATCAACACCTGCCTGCTTCAGTATGTCCACAGTGGCAGATTCAGCCTGCTCGCGGTTCATATGCACATTGGCCTGAGCCATGCCATCGCTACCGTACAACACCATGCAGACACTCTTTGCACCTGCGGCGGTGGCCAGTTCATAACCCCTGAAATTCGGAACCAGCACAGTCAGAACGCTGGTGCCTGCCTCAGTTCCATCAACGAGACCTGCCAGCACTTCGTCCGCACCGGCCATCGCGGGTACGGCTTTGGGCGAAACGAACGCGCCGACTTCAACGTGCGTCATTCCGGCGTGAAGCAATGCTTTCACCAATTGCACGCGCTCACGCGGTACCAGGATTTTCGGCTGGTTCTGAAGCCCGTCGCGTGGGCCAACATCATTTACGGTCACCGAGTGGGACACCGGCGGCTCCTCATGCAGCATTCAATCTTCCGGATTCAGCGCTTAAGCATACCGAACCGTTTGTCCCGGTGATAACATTTATTGCAATACGTGGATGTTTCGCTCCTCGCAAATATCTCTCAGTTCCCGAGGCCAGATCGTCACGCCGACTTCGCCCAGGTGCGCTTTTCTCAGCAGTAACATGAAGACGCGGGACTGGCCAATGCCCCCACCGATACTCAGTGGAATCCGGTCGTTGAGGATGGCCTGGTGGTATGGCTGATCCACGAGTTCCATCTGACCGCTCAGCTCGAGTTGCTGCAACAGGGTATCTTTGGTGACGCGCACACCCATGGAGGTCAATTCGTGCCGCCGGCCGGTCACATGGTTATAGACCAGGATGTCACCGTTAAGGCCATGCATGGGGCGGCCGTCTTTTGACTCGGTCGCAGTAACCCAATCATCGTAGTCAGCGGCCCGCAGTTCATGCGGATAGCCATCCGCCAGTGGCCAGCCAATTCCATAAATGAAAACAGCGGGAAATTCCTGAATCAAACGGGTTTCGCGCTCTTTGCGGGGAAGGTCAGGGTACATTTCCAGGATGTCTTCCGCGTGTATGAACTTCAGTTCTTCAGGAAGATTTGGAAACCTCGGATCTTTCAGCTGAGGATACATATCCTGCACAAATTTCTCGGCGCCGGTCATCACTTTCCAGATTCTCTTCACAGTATCGGTCAGATAATCGAGGTTGCGCTGATCCGCACTGATCGCCTTTTCCCAGTCCCACTGGTCTACGTAGGCACTGTGGTCATGATCAAGAAAGTAATCCTTGCGAATGGCCTTCATATCGGTACACAGGCCCTCGCCCACATCGAACCCGAACGTTTTCAGTGCCATTCGTTTCCATTTGGTGGCGGCCTGCACTACCTGTGCGTTCATGCGCTTTTCCAGCCCCAGGCCACAGGGAAACTCCACCGGCGTGCGTGAACCATCGCGATCCAGCATGTCGTTCACACCGCTGTTGCGGTCGACGATCAAGGGGACCTGGACCATCATCAGATTCAGCTCTTTACACAGATTTTCTTCTATGTAGTGCTTTACCCCGAACACGGCTTTCATGGTTTCTTTTGGCGTGAGGATTGAATCGTAATCCCGGGGCAGGATTTTTGCGACTTCTTCGTACGTACTGATACCCGGACCCGCGAGGTCCGCTTGCTTGTTCATCATTTGTCATCTCCGGTAATACCGATTACCGAAGTATTTTGACGGTCGTTCGCCCGGTTCCGCCATGATGTTTGTCAAGAAATCGCAGGGCAATTCCAATGCATGCTCTCAACCATTCAATCAATTTCCCGTTCGCGTTGCCGAGAATGGATCATGGAGGAATGCAGCAGAAATTCACGTGTTTTTTCCGCACTGGTTACAATTTCCTGCAACTCCTGCCAGATCACTTCGCGTTTTTGCAGGTTGGTTTCCCGGTGCCAGCGATAATTCCTGGCGGATAGCCTTTGAACTTCTTCCAGTGCGATCGTCCGACGCCGTCGGGAATAACGATCCAAAAGCTGGTTGTCTGCTCCTTCCAACACGGGCAGCAGGTGATCAACGAGGCACTGGGCGTCATGAATTCCTGCGTTCATTCCCATTCCACCGGCAGGGCTCTCCAGGTGCGCTGAATCACCGGCGAACAACACGCGGCCATGCCGGAATGACGCCAGGCAACGCTGATTCAACGTGTAATAATTGCGTTGTAATAACTCGTAGGACTTATCGCGAGGAAAAACAGATTGAACGCGTGCTTGTACCACCGCCTCAGACAAAGCCTCTTCCTCGGACTGATCCTGGTCCGGTGAATAGGCAAAGCGCCACAGATCGCGAATCTGCATCAGGCTGTAGTGCCCGTATTCAGTCCAGACGTAATTGACACCCAGAAGACCAGGAATATCGTGCTGAAACGGGTGATTCAAAACCACGGTAATGGATGACCTGGGGAGCATACTGCCTTCAAAAACCAGCCCCAAGTGCTTGCGGACAGCGCTTCGCCCGCCGTCTGCCGCAATCAGCCATGGTGTGCTGAATGTATAGGCTCCGCCGGGGCCCTGTACGGTCATGGAAACGCTGTCTGCCTGATTTTCCACTCCCAGCAATTGGTGACCAAACCGAACTTCGAAGAGAGGGCTGCGGACCAGGTACTCGGCCGCCAGGTTGCTGAAATGGAACTGTTCACACTGCAAGCGAAAAGGAAACTGGGTGACATCACTGATGT
>Ga0265309_10000577_pt1 | contig 14911 bp, 10 predicted proteins | sample Helome_FD_192492 | JGI IMG/M metagenome (GOLD analysis project Ga0265309, IMG submission 192492) | Marine sediment microbial communities from subtidal zone of North Sea - Hel_20160524 (Illumina Assembly) | ecosystem: Environmental > Aquatic > Marine > Subtidal zone > Sediment ...
AACGACATTTAATAGGATTATTTCCAAATATATGGATTATTTCCTAATTATGATCATTTTATACTAACACTGACTAATTGCTTTTTAGTACCCCTTTTGGCATAAAAGCGAAGTTGGTCAGACTCTTTATTAATTAGGGGTTTAGAAACCATGAATGGTAGTCGGGCTTCCGCATTATCAATGATCTTTTCGTAGCTGATATTGCCGTCGCTATCCAGTTTTACCGTAAAAATATTCCGATTGCGACTTATGCCTTGTTTGAACATTATCCTGTTCTTTGTCATTACTTGTGGCGCTTCATTTGCCGTACAAATAAAGAAATAGGTATCACCGTTCTTGGTATAGGAACTATATGAGGCATAGGCTCCATCACCTTGGGTCACTTCTGTTTTATTAATATTCCTGGCCCATATCAGATCGCCATCTGAGTCCAGTTTAGCACAAACAATATCATTGTGGTGATATCGCTCTACCCGAACTCTCCCACCACTGGAATTCGCTTGCACACTTTGCGTAACAAAGTATTCCTCTGCATTGAAAACAATACCGTTATCCGGGGTAAATGAGACATTTTTAAATACCAGGTTTTTGATACCCTCGGCGCCTTCTTTACCATATTTGTCCACAACAAATTGCTCTGGGAAAGCATTGTATTTGCTAGATTTTATTTGCATTGATTCAGGGTCGAGACTAAAGTAGGCCAGGCCATTGTATCTTTTATTTCTTTTATCGGCATAAAATCCTACACATAGTAATTGATTCTCCTTATAGACCGGCTTGAGGCCTTCTATATATTTTCCTTCTTCAAGAAAATTCTGAACCTGTACCCCTGCGGCATTAATCTGAATAAGTTCATATTGAAACTTACGATCCAAGGCTCCAAATCGCTTCTTCTTGAAATAGGCCTTGGCCATTATGTACACCTGTGTCAGATCCGGGTTGACTGCCAAATGTTCAAAAGCGTAGTTTTTGGTCTCTACTTCAGTAGAGAAATCATGCTCTATTACCTTGCGCAGGGAGGCATCGTATACATGAATAAAATGTTGATTTCTTTTCCCTTTTTTGAAATGCGTACTTATCAGAAAAACAGAGTTTGCATCATCATGTAGCAAGGTTGTCGTAAATCCTGAATTAAAATTCCTGTTGTAGTAATTCCTGTCGTAGGGTTGACGAACTTCTTCCGAAGCTATGCTCAACAAAGTCTCTTCTGTAAAATTGAATTCGTCATAAGGACTTCTGTGAACACTATATTCATATACGGATCGGCCCCTGTTATATTCCAAAAATATGAGATATAACTGCCCATTGCGGACATAGCCGTGTACGAACTTTTTTCCTCTGAGCTTATAGTTGTATTCCGAAACAAGTTCCAGGTCTTGGTTATAGTGCTCAATGAGATAGCCTTTAGGCGATAATACAAGTCCTGAATAATAGGCTCGCACCATTAAATAACCCCCAAGGCCATCTTCGGCTTGTGCTACGAGATTAGAATATTTATACCTATCGTTATATTTTTCTCCGAAGTCATATTTAATGGGCATTTCCTGAGCCATACCCAGGGAAATAAATAAGAGAAGGACTAAAGTGATTACTTGGTGTTTCATATGATTGCTTACGCTCTCATACAGTGTTCTAATGACCAGGGAAATCTGCTTTGCGTTTTTCTAAAAATGCAGAGGTGCCTTCTTCGAAATCTTCGGTTGCGAAACATGCACCAAATGCTTTGATCTCGGTTTGAAAACCATCCTGGTCATAGTTAAAACCAGCATTCACAGCATTTATTGCATAGCTGATAGCTATTGGTGAATTTGAAGCGATTTTTTGTGCGGTTTTCTTACAATATTCGATTAATTCCTCTACAGAAGTAACGTGATTAACCAATCCATATTCCAAAGCCCGATCTACATCGATCATTCCTGCTGTCAAGATCATCTCCATCGCCCTACCCTTCCCCACCAACTGAGGAAGTCGTTGTGTGCCGCCATAGCCGGGGATCACACCTAAAGAAACCTCTGGCAGTCCAAGGCGTGCATTATGACTTGCTACTCTAAAATGACAAGCCATGGCCAGCTCCAGTCCACCACCGAGTGCAAATCCGTTCACCGCAGCAATTACAGGCGTTTTTAAATTTTCCACAAAGTCGAAAAGCTTTTCTTGTCCTTCTTTTGACAAGTGTTTGCCCTCTTTTGCACTATAGTCAGCAAATTCCGCAATATCTGCACCTGCTACAAAGGCTTTTTGCCCACTTCCGGTAAGAATTATAACCCGAATATCATTGTCATTATCAAGACTTTGCATGGCCTGATGCAGTTCATTGATAGTTTCTTTATTTAGAGCATTCAATTTATCGGGCCGATTTACAGTTACTACGGCAAGTGGGCCTTCGATCTCTAGAAGCACATTCTTTAGATTCATGTCGCTATTGTTTCGTTGATTTTGGGCAAGGTTACCGTAAATACAGTCCCTTTACCAGGTTTAGAAGCAAAATGGATCGTACCATTGTAGGTTTCGACAATATTTTTCACCATTCCCAGGCCTAATCCTGTTCCACTGGACTTAGTGGTGAATTTTGGTTCAAAAATCATCTCCTTTACTTCATCAGCTATACCAATTCCATTATCTGCGACTATGATCATGACATTCTCGTCATCCCTAACAACAGAAACTTCAATTAGGGGATTTTCAATATCGGGCATAGCTTGAATGGCATTCTTGACCAGGTTTGTAACCACGCGTACCAATTGGGTTTTATCCAATTTGGCAATGATCTTTTCTTCATTAGCAATGAAATGAACATAAGGTTCATTAAATATATCCAATGCCAGTTTTACCGTATTAACCACATCCAGCGTCTCCTTTTGTTGGGCAGGCATATCAGCAAAATTCGAGAAAGCCGAAGCAATATTGCTCATTATATCGATCTGTTGGATCAAGGTTTCCGAGTACTCTTTTACTTTCTCTTTGGCCTTTGGATCCGTTGGGTCAAAGGATTTTTCAAAACTTTGTACGCTCAGGCGCATGGGGGTGAGTGGATTTTTTATTTCATGAGCCACCTGTTTTGCCATTTCGCGCCATGCCTGTTCCCTTTCACTTCTGGCTAATTTTGCCGCACTCTCTTCTAACTCGTCGATCATCCCATTATAAGAGTCTATCAACAACCCTATTTCTTCTCCGGGGTTTTCAATAAGTATTTTTTCATTTCTTTTGGAGAGATCGGTCTGAACTAGTTTGTCTGAGATCGTCTGAAGGGAACGCGTAATATATTTAGAAATGAAATATGCCAATCCTATAGCTAATAATAACATCACCAGGTAGACCCCTCCTAAGCGGATCAAAAATTCACGAAGCTCCATTTCATTAAAGGAATTGTCTTCGTAATAGGGTAGGTTTAAAATCCCGATGGGCTTAAACTTGTAATCCGTGATATACGTATAGGACGCCTGGTAGCGTCCTTCCTGGGACGTATTCTCCTCGACATACCGCTTCGTAGGACTTGCCGTTAAATTATTCAGGACCTCGGCATCCAGGCAGGTAGATATTTCCTCGTTTCGAAAAGAGAGATGGGAACTTTTAAGGAGTTGCCCTTCGAGGTCATAAATATTAAAATTTACATTTTGAACATCAGCAATACGGTAAATCTCATTTTTAAAGATCAGGGCAAGATTCTCAGTTACCACAGGGTAAGTAGTCTCCTTCAAAGTGTATTCAATACTCTGCTTGATCTGATCTTCTTTTCGTTCCAGCCTGCTCTGGTGGTAGTCTTCAGACTGTTCGCGATATTGATAAATGGTCACACCTGCAATAAGTACCGAAGCGATCAATACCAGAAAGATCATGGTAATAAAGATGCGCGAACGAAGGGATAATTTCTTGAACAAGAGCCCGGTATTTTGGGATAAAGATAGCAATAATCAGTCCAAAGTATTCCAGGACTTTTGAGGCTATATGGGCATATGCCATCCGCCTATTTCAATCGAACTGCACCTATTCCAGATTCCCAAAGTTTCTGATTATAAGCAGGTATTTCTTTATTTAATAAACTTTCCGCTTTCGCATTTAGTCCAACCCACTGAGAATCTAATTCTGCGCGCCTATCTTTAGACGATTTGTTCACTCGCGGTAATGTACTCCTTGTCTGGTCTATTAGAAACAAGTATTCTGCTGTAAACTTATTTGGGAAATTTTCAACGTCATCATAGGCCTTAGATTTACGTTGAACCATGTCCTCATCCCAGCTTTTTAATTTAGCGAGCAATTCCTTTCCTGCCTTCTTAAGTGCAGGATCCTCCAGTTCTGATACAATCGACATTATTTGATTCTGAGCCTTAAACAACATGTTTACTTTGGCGTGCATATCTGTTAGATTCTCTTCAATCTCCTTCATAAACTTGTCGTAGGTATCATATTGTGAAGTTGGAATGTTGAATCCCGGGGTTTCCTGAATTATTGCAGTCGTTTCCGACCTTTGATCTCCTATTGAGAGATTTAGTGTATAGGTGCCCGGAATGGCTTTATGCCCTCTGAATCCTGCTTCTATATACACCCCCGGTATCCCAGGAAGTAAGGGATAGCTCATGTCCCACACAAAACGATTGAGTCCTTCTTTTTTTGATAAAACCGGAGCTGGAGGAGGACCCCCACCATTGTGTTTTAGATAGTCTTTGTCTTTTTCAGAACTAAATGTCCTCACTTCACTTCCATTGCTGTCCAGAATCTTTAGAGTTATTTCAGTGCTATCCGTTTGTGCTGGTAGTTGATAGTAAATGACCATACCGTTGGCAGGATTCAACCCTTTAAATGGATGGGTGCCTTTTTGATTCGTGCTATTACCGCTTAACGGACTTCCCCAGGAGGCATTTAATGCCGGTTCAGGTGTTAAGATCCTTAATCCTTTGGACTGAAGGTTGTATTGTTGCAAAGCTGCAAGATCATCCAGCACCCAAAAAGACCGGCCTGAAGTAGCTACAATAAGGTCTCCTTTATGCACTTTCAGGTCCGTAATGGGGGTAACAGGAAGGTTTCGCTGCAACGGCTCCCATTTTGCGCCTCCGTTCCAGGAAACATACATCCCCTGTTCTGTTCCGGCATAAAGGAGGTCCTTCCTCACAGCATCTTCACGTACGACTCTTGTAAAGGCGCCATAGGGGATACCGGAGGTGATATTCGTCCAGCTTTTTCCGTAATCTGTGGTTCTGTATAGCCCTGGCGTATAGTCGTTAAACTTGTATCTGGTTGTTGCAATGTATGCTGTCCCCGGATCATGAGGGGAAATATCAATGGCATTTACCAGGCATTCTCTTAAGCCCTTGGGAGTCACATTTGTCCAATTCTTGCCCCCGTCCCGGGTCAGATAAACCAGGCCGTCATCACTCCCTGTCCAGAACACCCCTTTCTCATGTGGCGATTCTATCATATAAGCAATTGTCCCGTAGTTTTCAGCTCCTACCGCTTCTATCGTATAAGGCCCACCGCCTGCACCCTGTTTCTCATCTATATTTCGGGTTAGATCCGGAGACACTTCTTCCCAGGATTCACCCATATCACGTGTACGTAATACCATTTGAGCACAATGATAATAAGTGCCCGGTTCATGCTTCGACCAAATAATCGGGGCATTCCAATTATAGAGATATTTCATATCCCTGGCTTCACGACCCAGGTATTGTATAGGTGCCGCCATTATCTTAGTATCCTGCTTGAGGTCCATATCTAACATGTCTATAGTGCCCAAATAGCTTCCACCAGCCACATATCTAGGACTGTCAGGATCAAATGCCAAAAATGCGCTTTCTCCTCCAGCGGCATAGGTCCAATCTTGTTCTCCAATGCTTCTGCGACCGACAGACAGACTTGCAATGCGAACGGAAGTATTATCCTGTTGCCCGCCATAAATATTATATGGAAATAAATTATCTGCATTTATACGATAGAACTGTGCCGTGGGCATATTGCCCTGGGTAGACCAGGTTTTGCCAAAATTGAAAGATATAGCTGCCCCGCCATCATTGGCGATCACCATATTTTGAGAATTATCCGGATTGATCCAGAGATCGTGAAAATCGCCGTGTGTTCCTCTTAGTCGCTCCCATGTTTTCCCTCCGTCTTGCGACCTCAGCGCAGGCGCACTCATGACATACACGGTATTCTCATCGTTCGGATCCGCAAAAACTTCAATATAATACCACGCCCGCTGGACCAGTCTATTATCTCCGCTAATCATACTCCAGGAGTCTCCTGCATTGTTTGAAACAAAGAGGCCTCCCTGGTCTTTGTTGGAGTCACTTTCAATGAGCGCAAACACCTTATCAGAATTTGCCGGACTTACGGCAATGGCCATTTTACCTAATTCTTTTGGTAGTCCTTTGTGCATTTTCGACCAGGATTCACCCCCGTCTGTCGACTTATACAAACCACTCCCCTCACCCCCACTTATCACGATTTGCGGCTTTCGCTGATGGTGCCACATTGCCGCATATAGTACCCTTGGATTGCCAGGGTCAATAGACAATTCGGAACAGCCTGTCAATTCATTTACAAAGAGCACGTTCTTCCAGGTTTTACCCCCATCTGTGGTTTTGAAAATACCCCGTTCTTTGTTGGGTCCATAAAGCGCTCCTTGTGCTGCTACCCAGGCAACATCCGCATTTGTAGGGTGCACTACGATCCTTGAAATATGCTGGGTGGCTTTAAGGCCCATATGTTCCCAGGTCTTTCCGGCATCGGTAGATTTATACACCCCATCTCCATAGGAGGTCATTACGCCTCTGGGTGCGTGTTCACCCATTCCGCAATACAACACATTCGAATCTGATGGCGCAACTACAATGGCACCTACCGAACCTGTCTTAAAAAAGCCGTCTGAAATATTTTCCCATCGTTGCCCCGCATCGGTAGTCTTCCATAACCCACCACCGGTTGTCCCCATATAATAGGTCAGTGGATCGCCTATAACCCCTGTCGCACATACAGAACGACCTCCCCGGAAAGGTCCAATATTCCTGTAAGTAAGCGGACTGTAATACGATTCAGCATCTGTGGTTTGAGCCGTTGCCGGCAAATCGTAAAAGAATAGAAATGCCCCAATGGACACAATCCATTTAATTGATTTCATGTATATGCTTTTTTGTCTTATTCTTCTATGAACAGGTAATTGAGGTTGGCAGCATTAAAAGCGGCATTGAAGGCCGAGATCTCCTTGTCCACCAAGGCATCAAATGTCTCCAATTGTGTATTGATCTGTGAAGTCAATTCGTTCTTCACAGCTACATCCTGGTCTGTTGGAGGAAAATCATCGAAACCTACAAGGCTATTCAGATACCCCAATTTATTCGTCAGTCGGATCGGGAAATTCAATGGGTCTTGATTACTTTGGTTTTTTGTTTGATACAGCGCTTTTTCAATATCACCAAAATCATCTTTCATTTTCTTAGCCTTATCAAGCAAATCTTTTATCTCCTCATTCCCTTTGTATTGTTTCATAAAGGCATCCAATTGAGTGGATACTTTTCGAATCTTCTTGATGGATTGATGCGCCCGATCTATGGACTTATTGATGTCCATGATGAAATCGTGCTGCTTTTGTATATCAGCGATGCTTACTTCAGCGCGAGGATCCGGAATAATCTTGAAATCCCGGGAATTTGTATTTCCATTGACAGATAGATTGACTTTATAAGAACCAGGCACGGCCTTGGGTCCGCTTAAATTTGCAGCCCATAAGATCATCCCTTTTAATCGTTCAGCGTCTTTGCCACGTGTATTCCACACATGCGTATTTCCGCCTTTCTTAACCTTTAATTTATCGTCCTTTTCTTTGGCATATGTGCTATAGGAAGCCAGGGTATCTCCCTGCATTGTTGTATATGTAAGGGAGATAGAATCCTTCTTGGAGAACTCTTTCAGATAAAAATGAGTGATCACCCCATTTGGATGGTTTTGACCCGCTGTTAAGGAAGGTGTACTACTCGATCTTCCCTTGGTACGATACGAGTCTTTAGGCTTGAACAGTATGTTCGAAGCATTTTTACTCGAAGCATCCAATTGATGAAGTACTGTCAAGTCATCCAGGATCCAGACACTTCTGCCTTGTGTGGCCACTACCAGGTTATTGTCTTTTAATGCGAGATCTGTAATAGGAACAATAGGCAGGTTTAATTGAAATTTTTGCCAGCTCGTACCGTCATTAAATGATATGTACATTCCCGTTTCCGTTCCGGCATAAAGCAAGCCTTTTCTTTTAGGGTCTTCGCGCAAAGCCCTGGTGAAATGTTCATTATCTATCCCATTTGTGATCTTAGTCCATGTATTTCCGAAATCTGTGGTTTTGTACAAATAAGGCTTGAAATCTCCAAGCTTATATCGCGTGGCTGCTACATAACATGTCCCTTCATCAAAAGCGGAAGGTTCAATGCTGTTCACCATACTCCATTCTGGCATATTCGCAGGGGTGACATTCGTCCAATTCTGTCCTCCGTCTCTGGTTACGTGAACCAGGCCATCATCGCTCCCTACCCACATTAATCCTTCTTTGAGCGGACTCTCATTTGCGGCGAATATGGTACAGTAATATTCTACTCCCGTATTATCCTGTGTTATAGGTCCGCCACTTGACACTAGTTTAGTTGGGTCATTTCTGGTGAGATCGCCGCTTAGCAGTTTCCAACTCTGCCCTTCATCTGTACTCATATGAACATGGTTCGAAAAAGTATAGAGCTTCTTTGGATCGTGTTTACTGAAAATGATAGGAAAGTTCCACTGGAACCTGTACTTCATGCCTTCTGCTCCATATCCCATAGGATTATCTGGCCATACATTGATCGCTCGTCGCGTATTCTTTTCATGATTTACCCGTGTCAGGAATCCCCCATAACTGCCGCCGTACACTATGTCATTATTATTTGGATCTACTGCGATATGTGCGCTTTCTCCACCAGCTGTAGGTTCCCAGTCGTCTTCATCAATCGTACGACCATCACTCCGATGTTTAATACGAACGGTCGAATTATCCTGTTGGGCAACATAGATCCTGTACGGGAAGGAATTGTCCGTAGCAACCCGATAGAATTGTGCCGTAGGTTGATTGTAATAAGTGCTCCATGTTTCACCTCCATCGTAGGAGACCTGGGCGCCTCCGTCATCTCCAATGATCATACGTTTTTGATCTTCCGGAGCAATCCAGAGATCGTGATGATCTCCGTGCGGCGCATTAAATGTCTTAAAAGTTCGTCCGCCATCTGTTGATCTGTGATAGCGTACATTGAGTACATATACCAGGTCTTCATCTTCAGTATCTGCATAGACCCGGGTGTAATACCAGGCCCTCTGGCGTAGTTTACGTTCGCTATTTACCTGGGCCCATTTTTTACCTCCATCATCTGAACGGTACAAGCCCCCTTTTTCCTTATTCTCCACAATAGCCCAAACACGCTGGGAGTTCTTTGGGGAAACAGTAACCCCAATAATGCCCAAGGTATCTTTTGGGAATCCTTCATTCTTAGAGACATCCTTCCAGGTTTCCCCGCTATCCGTACTTTTCCAAAGTGCAGATCCGGGTCCGCCGCTACTTAAACTATAAGGTGTACGCTGTACCCGCCAGGTAGATGCGTATAAAATTCTTGGGTTATTAGGATCAATAACCAGATCTACAGCTCCCGCCTGGTCATTGGTATACAATACTTTTCGCCATGAGTTACCGCCATCAGTACTTTTATATACTCCTCTGTCCTGGCTAGGTTTGTAAATATTTCCCATAACAGCTGCAAACACTATGTTGTGATCTGTTGGGTGCACTTTTAGTCTGGGAATATGCCTGCTATTTTCCAGACCCGCCTGTTTCCAGGTTTTTCCGGCATCTTCTGTTTTCCATACCCCGTATCCAGAGGAGACATTTCCACGAACCGTCTTTTCGCCCCCGCCCACATAAATTACATTCTGATCGCTTTTTGCCACTTCTACAGCTCCAATACTACCTCCAAAATATCCATCTGAAATATTTACCCAGCTGCGGCCTCCGTTTTCAGTTCGCCAAACCCCTCCGCCGGTAGCTCCAAAATAAAACAGGTTGGGCTTCCCCGGCACACCGGTTACCGCTGCTGATCGACCTCCCCTAAATGGGCCTACAAGTCTATATTCCATGCTGGAATACAATTCTTCAGGATAGGTTTGTGTTGTGTTTGAATTCTTAGTTCTTCGCTGAGCAGATAGTGTAATGCAAAAAAGTAAACATCCCAGTAGAATGAAATACGCTTGGTTGGTGATGGTTTTCATGTAGTAATTCTTGAATTAGAAGTAATAAATGTAATGAAATTTCATCGAGCCCTAGTTGATAACTTTGTAGGGTATTCCTTATTATTTTTGTATCTTAGGCCTTGTCGTCCACATATCTTCCCCCGGGTCGACTTTCCCTTAAGTAGCAGTAAATGTGCATATTATGAGAATATTTATGCTATTTATGGAATACTGCCTGAGAGTGTAAGCTTGAAAGGCAAAATTAGTTGGGGAATGAAATTATGTCGCGGACATAATGGAAATGACCCTCATAAACAACAATCAATTTATTAACCTAGAACAAATCACCCAGCCATGAAAAAAATAATTCGATGTCGAGATATTGGCTATGATTGCGATGGAATTTTTCACGCGTATAGTGAAGAAGAAGCAATGTTCAAGGCTGCTGCACATGCCAGAAAGGTACACCACCTAAAATGGCTTACAATAGATGTAGCAGAAAGATTGAGACGGGTAATGCGCACAGAGGTAGTAGCTGCCTAACTCATTTTCTCCCCCTAAACTTTGGATGCCAAATTAAGTCGGATCTCCTTTCGCAGATAGTATCCGGTAACTAATGTTGCCAGGATATCAGCGATGGGAAAAGAAATCCATACGCCAATTTCTCCGATAAACAAAGGAAGAATCAGTACAAGCGGAATGAAGAAAAACCCTTGCCTGGTCAATGTTAGCAAAAGAGCCGGGATGGCTTTCCCTATAGCCTGAAAATAAGCAGCGCCAATTAGTTGTAAGGCGATAAATGGTGTGGCCGCAAACACCCAGCGCATTGCAGCCGGGGTATTCTTAAGTACAAATTCATTGGTTGCCGATTCCTGAACACTCATATATGCATTATCCGAGATGAACCACGAAGTGATAAATTCCGGGAAAATCATTAATCCCACAAATACTAATACTGCCATGATCGTCGCATATTTGATCGCGGTATAAATAGTCTTTTTTACCCTTTCGAATTTCCGCGCTCCATAATTATAGCCTGCAATAGGAAGAAATCCCTGTGTAACCCCGTACACAGGAAAAAGAGCAAACATCAACATGCGGCCTATTATCGCATAAACGGCAACCATAGCCTCTCCTCCCAGTTCGAAGAGAATGTTGTTCATGACAAGGTAGGTGATACTCGTAGCTGCCTGACGGCCCAGAGTAACCCCTCCCAAGCTTCCTATTTCTCGAATTATCGGTGAGCGTAATTTAAAATTGCTCACCTTGAGCCAAAGTTCAGAATATGAGGATCTGAAGTACCAGAAGATATAGGCGAAACACAACAGGTAGCTCCCCGTTGTAGCCCAGGCCGCCCCGTGCATACCCCAATCGAATATATAGATAAAAATATAGTCAAGAACAAGATTCCCAATGGAAGGAATGATCATGGCGATCATGGCAAATTTGGGTTTTCCTTCAGCTCGGATCACTGTATTTCCCATCATACACAAAGCGAGAAAAGGGATGCCATATAAGACAATGACATAGTAGATCTTGGCTAGAGGAAAAATGTCACCCTTACCTCCAAAAGCCGGAATTAAACTATCTACATAATAGAGGCCAAGGAGGGCCATGGTTATAGTCACCAATAAAGTAAGGCTGACTTGGTTACCAAAGGTATGGAGTGCCTTTTCGTGATCTCCGGCGCCTAGGGCCCGGGAGATCATGCTGCTGCCTCCAATTCCAATGGCCAAACCCAAAGCGGCAATGAAAAAGGATACTGGGAGCACTACATTAATTGCGGCAATGGCGATGGATCCAATCCAATTCCCAACAAAAATAGTGTCCACCAAGATATTCAGACTCATCACAAGGATCCCTATAGACGCAGGTACCGCTTGCTTGATCAGCAAGGATCCGATAGGTTTCAATCCGAGTTCATCTGATAGGTAGTTTGCCATGGGTGTTTTTGCCCTTTGCCCTGGGTTAGAAAAGGTGTAAAGGTACTATTAGTTCTTGAAGGGCCTTTAAGAATTCACCTCTCCAGAAGAGCAACGATAAAAGCAGGAAAGCCAACGTAATAAATGCTATTTTTACCTCATGGCACGCACCCACATTCTCTTATTCATATGTATCCTGGCCGGAGTGCTAACTGCGAATGCACAACAATTTATTTGCAGTTCATTGGACAGTGCAGATTTTAAAAAACGAATTACACAGATCCAGGAATTACCTGAAACCAAAGGAGCGGATCTGTTGGTCTCGATAGGAAAGACCTTCTTAGATACACCCTATGTTGCTCATACGCTGGATCAGGGTTCAAAAGAAGAATTGGTGATCAATTTTATGGGATTAGATTGCACAACTTTCGTAGAAAATGTATTGGCTTTTACTTTGATGCATTCAGAAGAGGAAAACAGCCTGGAACAATTCGCCCGGCAACTTACAAAGATCCGATACCGTGATGGGGTGATTCATAGCTATGCATCCCGACTTCATTATTTTACCGAATGGATCGCAGACAATGAAGAAAAGGGGATACTGAAGGACGTCACAAAATTGTTAGGTGGTGTCTTAGTAGAAGCCCCCAGAACATTTATGAGTACGCATCGAGAGGCATACCCATTACTTGCTGACGAGGATAATTTTCAAGGGGTTATTCAAACAGAAGCAATCCTAAAAACCAGGCCATACTATGTGATCCCATTATCCCGATTAGAAGTACTGGAATCAAACTTAAGAGAGGGCGACATTATTGCTTTTGCTACCAAAATTAAGGGCTTAGATGTTACACATACGGCATTGGCAATTAAAGTAGAAGATCGGATCCATATCCTGCATGCTTCAAGCAGTGGGCAGGTAGAGATCTCCGAACTCCCTTTGTTGGAGTATACAAAAGGAATCAAAAATTCGAATGGATTGATCGTTGCCCGACTAACACCACAATGAAAGAAACTACTCCCTAATTATATGGGTCTAAGAACCCTGCTTCTATGAAACAGAAAATTTATCAGGTAGACGCGTTTGCCTCGGCCCTCTTTAAAGGAAACCCGGCGGCCGTATGTATCATGGAGTCATGGCCACCTGATGGGCTTATGCAGGATATTGCTATGGAGAACAATTTATCAGAAACCGCTTTTGTAGTAAAAAATGAAGGGCGCTATGATATTCGATGGTTTACCCCTGGCATCGAGGTCGATCTTTGCGGACATGCGACCTTGGCTTCAGCTTTTGTGATCTTTTCATTCTTGGAGCCCAATGCCGATAAAATAGAATTCTTTTCTCACAGAAGTGGGCCATTATCGGTATTACGGCAATCAGATGGTAACCTTAGTTTAAATTTTCCTGCAGATACTATCGCCCAGGTCGATCCTTTACCAGAATTGGATCTGGCAATGGGCATAACACCACAAAAGACTTATAAAGGGAAAACAGATATCATGCTCATTTATAGATCTCAAACAGAGATAGAAGCACTGCAACCCAATTTCTTTTTGATGAAATCTTTGCCAGTACGGGGTGTCATAGCAACCGCGCCCGGCCAAGATGTTGATTTTGTTTCTCGTTTTTTTGCCCCACAGTCCGGAGTAGATGAGGATCCGGTAACCGGTTCTGCGCACACCACTTTAACGCCCTACTGGTCTGCTGAATTGGATAAGGAGTTGCTATTTGCACGACAGTTGTCAAAACGTGGCGGAGACCTCATGTGTCGGATGATGGGCGACAGAGTTGAAATTACCGGTAAGGCTAAACTTTACCTGGAAGGTGAGATCAACATTTAAAAATGTATTTCCCCGGGCACCATTCTTCAACTAGGTAAACCCATTAGAGTGTCGTATTTTTACGTTGGTTTAATACACCACGACTATGGGTCTTCTGATTTTCTACGCCTTAATTTCTATAATATTTTCTTTTTTGTGTTCCATTCTCGAGGCGGTTTTGCTCAGTGTAAACCGAACTTTTGTGAATGTCAAAATAAAAGAGGGCAAGCACTATGCGCACATACTGGAAGTACTAAAAAAAGATGTAGATAAGCCTTTAATTGCTATTCTTACTTTAAATACCATTGCCCATACTGTGGGAGCTATCTTAGTAGGTGTTCAGGCAAAAGTGGCTTATGCAGACGCATTCGGCATACAAACCAGGCGTGTCCTTGGGATAAATTTTACCGAAGATGTTATGGTCGGTGTTGTTTCTACCTTAATGACCATTTTGATCCTCGTAGCTTCTGAGATCATTCCAAAGACCATTGGAGCAACCTACTGGAAAGAACTCGCCAATTTTACGGCCAAAACTTTAAAAGCTATGGTCTGGGTCCTAAAATGGACAGGCATCTTATGGGTCCTTCAGCTTTTTACCAGGTTAATAGGGGAAAAAGGTCATGAGGGGAGTGTATTGAGCCGGGAAGATTTTACTGTAATGGCCGATATTGCCCATGAAGAAGGCGTATTCCAGGAATCGGAATCAACAGTAATAAAGAACTTGTTAAGGTTTAACGAAGTTTTTGTTAAAGATATTATGACCCCCAGGGCAGTGATGAAAATCGCTCCCCAAACGCAATCTGTCAGGGATTTTTTCGAAGAAAATCCCAAATTACGCTTTTCACGTATTCCTGTTTATGGCGAAGAAGCGGATGTAATTACCGGTTTTGTTCTAAAAGATCGGGTCTTAGAAGAATTGGTTCATAAAAATGATGAACAAC
>Ga0265309_10000578_pt1 | contig 14911 bp, 9 predicted proteins | sample Helome_FD_192492 | JGI IMG/M metagenome (GOLD analysis project Ga0265309, IMG submission 192492) | Marine sediment microbial communities from subtidal zone of North Sea - Hel_20160524 (Illumina Assembly) | ecosystem: Environmental > Aquatic > Marine > Subtidal zone > Sediment ...
GAGAAAAAATTCGAAGCGGTCGGTTATAAAGGGATTTTCATCGTTACAACGTGACAGCGGTGAGACCTCGGTTGGATAGGCGGTGATAAAGGTCGGCTGCTTGAGTTCGGCTTCGACGGTTTTCTCGAAGATTTCTATTTGCAGTTTTCCGGCCCCCCAGCCTGCCTCTGGCTTGATACCGAGATCTGTTGCAGCCTGCCTGCAGTATTCGACATCTTCGAGCTGTGCAGGATCAAGCCCGGGATTAAACTGGATAATAGAGTCGGCCACGCTGATGCGGGTAAACGGTTTTTCGAGATCAAATTCTTCACCCTGGTAAACCAGCTTGGTGGTGCCGTGAATTTCCTCTACCAGCCGCCGCATCATGTCCTCGGTCAAATCCATGAAGTCATTGTAATCGGCGTAAGCCTGGTAAAACTCGAGCATGGTGAATTCCGGGTTATGCCGTGTCGACAGCCCTTCATTGCGAAAATTACGATTAATCTCGAATACCTGCTCGATACCACCGACCACGAGACGCTTCAGGTATAATTCGGGCGCGACCCGCAGGTACAGCTCCATGTCGAGCGCATTGTGATGGGTAATAAACGGACGCGCCACCGCGCCACCCGGGATCACCTGCATCATCGGGGTTTCAACCTCGAGGAAACCCGCTTCGATCATGTAATTGCGAATAAAGCTGACCGCCTGGCTGCGAATCGAGAACACGCGTCTCGAGTCCTCGTTCATGATCAGGTCGATATAGCGCTGGCGATATTTCTGTTCCTGGTCGGTAAGACCATGGAATTTTTCCGGTAACGGGCGTAACGCCTTGGTCAGCAATTCGATACTTTTGACCTTGATCGTAAGCTCACCGGTTTTGGTCAAAAACAATACCCCGTTGACGCCGTAGATGTCACCGATATCGCTGTGCTTGAAAGCTTCGTAGGTCTCTTCACCAACGGCTTCGCGTTGTACGAATATCTGCAGCGTGCCGCTCATGTCGCGCAGCTGCGCGAAACTGGCTTTACCCATGACCCGTTTGAACATCATGCGACCCGCCAGGTTTACCTCGACCGACTGTGTCTCGAGATCTTCGCGCGTGAAATTTGCATACTGTTCGAGCAGTTTCGCGGCCAGGTGCCCACGCTCAAAATGATTGGGGTATGCCTGCCCCTGCGCGCGCAACTGCACCAGCTTTTCACGTCGTTGCGCGATATAGCGGTTCTCGTCGTGCTCTGAATCTTCGTTATTTTGCTCAGCGTCGCTGTGCTCGGTCATTTCACTACCTGTTCTATTAAATTACTATGCGCCACTCTTCAGACTGGCCTCGATAAACTGATCCAGGCTTCCATCCAGTACGGCCTGGGTATTACCGGTTTCAACCCCGGTACGCAAGTCCTTGATGCGCGACTGATCAAGCACGTAAGACCTGATTTGACTGCCCCAGCCGATATCGGATTTCAAATCCTCGATGCTTTGTGCCTTGGCGTTACGTACCTGGACCTCGAGTTCATACAGCTTGGCCTTGAGCTGTTTCATCGCGGTCGCCTTGTTCTTGTGTTGTGAGCGATCGTTCTGACACTGCACCACGACATTGGTCGGCAAGTGCGTGATACGTACCGCCGATTCGGTCCGGTTGACGTGCTGCCCACCGGCACCGCTGGCGCGGTAGACATCGATGCGCAGGTCGGAGGGATCGATTTCGATATCGATGTCATCCTCGATTTCCGGGGAAATAAAAGCGGACGCAAACGAGGTGTGCCGACGATTACCCGAATCGAACGGCGACTTACGAACCAGCCGATGCACCCCGGTTTCGGTACGCAACCAGCCGAATGCATAGGAGCCTTCAAATCGTACCGTGGCGCTCTTGATGCCTGCCACATCGCCCTCAGACACTTCAATCAGCTCGGTTTTGAAACCCTTGGCCTCGCCCCAGCGCAGGTACATGCGCAGCAGCATTTCAGCCCAGTCCTGTGCCTCGGTTCCGCCAGCGCCGGACTGGATGTCGAGAAAGGCATTGTTTTCGTCCATTTCGCCGGAGAACATGCGCCTGAACTCGAGCCCGGCGACTGTTTTCTCGACACCATCGAGATCAGCCTCGACCTCGTTCACGGTGGCAGAGTCGTCTTCCTGTATGGCAAGCTCGAGCAATTCCGAGGCATCGCCGAGGAACTGTAAATTCTGATCGATACCGGTAACTACGGTTTCCAGGCTGGCCTTTTCCTTGCCGAGGTGCTGTGCATGTTCCGGATTGCTCCAGACGTCAGGATTTTCCAATTCGAGCATGACTTCTTCCAGTTTTTCGCGCTTCTGGTCGTAGTCAAAGATACCCCCGGAGCAATTCGATGCGTGATTTCAAGTCATCAATCTGCTGAAAAATATGATTTGTTTCCACCGTAATCGCTCATGCCTGGAAAAACGCGCATTCTACCCGATCTAAAGCGATAATATCACCCGCTTTACTCTATTTTTCCGGGCTTTCATGGGCTAGAATATGCCGCCAAAATTCCTGACTAATTTTTCTGACTAATTGAGGTAACAAGTGTCACAAGATGTTGATATTCAGCTGCAGGTCTGGAAAGACCTTGCAATAAGCAAGCAAATCCTGATGGGCGCAGCTGCAGACGCGCTCGGACTCGATTCCGAATGCAGTACCACCGAACTCAAGGCGGCATTAGACCAGGCAATTCAACGCGCACGTGACGCAGATATCAAGATCCAGGAAACCCTCAGCCAGGCTGAACAGCAAGTCAACGAGTACAAACAACGCGCGGTTTCCGCCGAGCAATCCCGCAGTGAAGCCGAGGACGAGGTCGAGGCGGCCATTAAAGTACGCGAACAGGCCGAGCGCCAACTTGCCACCGGCAAGGCTGACAACGCCGAGGCTTTAAGAAAGGCCAGGGCGGAAGTGACTGACAAACAGAATCAACTCAAGGCAATCTCCAAGTCGCTTGCGGACACCCCGGAGAACGTGGTGCGCAAACTGAAAACCCTGAAAAAACAGAAAATGGACGAGGCCAAATTACGTGGGCAGGCGGAGTCCCGGCTGCAGTCAATGCGCAAGGAAAAATCCAAACTGGAAGCCGACCTTGAAGCAAAAGAATTGACCCTGCAAAGCGCTGCAACATTGCTCGAGCAGACCAGGGCCCTGCATCAGGTCTGTGTTGATGCCGAGGCTAAGATCAAAAAGCTCAGCAACAAGAAAGGTGACCAGCTTAAGGTTCCGAATCTCGACCAGGCCGCGCTTGAAGAGCTCGAAAAAGCGCTCGCCGAAAAATAAACCAGCCAGTTAATCCCGGGCTTGTTGCGACGGAATCTCAAACAGGATACTGGTGCCCTGGCGCGGATTACTCTCCGCCCAGATACGCCCTTGATGCAATTCGATAATTTCGCGGCACACGGACAGGCCCAGGCCGGTACTGCCAGGCTGATTACGATTACTGCTACTCTGGTAAAACTTGTCGAACACCTCGTCGAGCTCTAACGCGGGAATTCCGGGCCCCTGGTCTGAAACCCGAACCCGGAACCCGGTTTCGTAGCGCTCGAGGTCAATTTGAATTTCTCCCGTCTCGGGACTGAACCGAATCGCATTGGCAATAATATTCGTCATAACCTGGATAATCCGATTGCGGTCACAGGCACAATCTGAATTATCGATAACGGGATCAAATACGCAGTTAAGATTCTTTTTACGCAATCGCAAATCCTGTTCATTGATACAGTACTTTATCAAATCGGCCAGGTTTACCAGGCTCAGGTCAAGCTGCATCTTTCCGGCCTCGACCTTGGAAAGATCGAGCAGATCATTTAACAGGTAAAGCAGGCGCGTACCACTGACATGGATATTCTCGAGGTACTGGCGCAGTTTTTCCTGGCTCAATGAATCGAGTCGTTTAAGGCCGAGTTCGGTAAAACTGAGGATACCGTGCATCGGCGTTCGCAGTTCGTGACTCATCGAAGCCAGGAAATCCGATTTCGATTGATTGGCCCGTTCCGCCGATTCGCGAGCCTGTTGAAGTTCGGTCACGTCGATATAGATCCCGACCCGGGTGCCATTTTGCAGGCCGCGCAGTGCAATCTGAATCCAGCGCCCATCGGTCAGACGATCGAGTGCTTCAAAACTCTCTGTTTTATGTAGTAGCAATCGTTGCTGCAACCAGCCCTCCGGGTCTTCGAGCGCATCCTGGTAGACACCTACCTCGATACCATGCCGAACGAAACGCTCGAAAGGTACCCCTTCATTGATAAAGAACTGCTGTTTCGGATACAAATCAAAGAACTGGCGATTAAAGCGCTCGATGATGCCGTCACTGTTTACGACCAGGAATCCACCCGGCACATTTTGTATCGCCGCTTCGAGCATTTCCTCGTTTTTCTGCTTTTCAAATTCCACCTGCTTACGCTCGGTTACGTCCTGTAAGGTACCGATCACCTCGGTCACCTTGCCATCGGTTACTTTCGCGATATCTGCGCGTTCCAGGATATTGCGAACCTCACCATCAGCTCGCATAACCCGGTATTCGATTTCGAATAAAAACTCTCCAGCCTGGCCTGCTTCGCTGAGCCGTGCTTTCTGATAGGTGGAGTCTACTAGTTCGCGGTCCTCGGGATGCACGATTTCAAGCATAAAAGGATTGTTCGGATCAAAATCGTCTGCGCTCAATCCGTAGATTCTGGCCAACTGCGGCGAAAATGAAACCAGGATATCGTTGACGAAATCCGTGCGGTAGCTACCGACATTCGAAATGCGCTGGGCCTCGTCAAGTTCCGCCTCGATCCGCTTGGATTTAGTTACATCCTGTAGCGTTCCCAGTTGTTCAATGACCTTTCCATCACGCCTAACCGAAACATCTCCAAGCTCGGCAACATATCGGACTTCACCGTCTGGTCGCAGTAATCGAAACTCGATTTCATACCCGCCATCAACAACATTCGCACGTTCATAGGCCTCCTCTACCCTTTCAACATCATCCGGATGAACAGTACCAAGCAAATGCTGATCGCTAGACGTCAGTATTTGTTCCACGGTCATGCCGTAAATTCGTGCATATTCAGATGAACAGGTGAGCAACCGATCTCGTTCTTTACTCCAACGATAACTACCGACTTTGGCGATGCGCTGTGCCGCTTCGAGCTCCGCCTCGATCCGCCTGGAATCGGTCACATCCTGGGCCGTCCATAACTGCTCAATAACCTTACCGAAACGCCGAACCGAGGTATCACCTCGTTCGACAACATAACGAATGTCGCCATTTGGTCGCACAATACGAAAGCTGATTTCAGATAAACCGTCAACACTATCCGCGCGCGCGAAATCCCGCCTGGCTTGTTCCAGATCATCGGGATGTATAGCGTAGAAAATATCCGCCTCAATCATTGCAAGCAGTTCCGCTTTGGGTCTGCCGAAGATCCGCGCAAATCCATCGCTACATGAAATCATTCGACTGTTCACGGGATTCCAGCGAAAACTGCCGACATTGGCGATATGTTGTGCCGCCTCGAGTTCCGCTTCGGCGCGGCGTGATTCGGTGACCTCCTGGAGGGTACCTATTTGTTCGACGACTTCCCCATCACGCCACAACGATGGCGTCAGACGTTCAAGAACATGCCCGACTTTCCCATCAGCAGACTGAAAACGATATTCCACCTCGGTTACTTCTCCCGAAACATCGCTCGCCTTGTAGGCAGCCTTTACCCTGCCTAGATCTTCCGGGTAGATAAAATATTCCTGCCAGCTCGGGCTCCCCGATTTTTGTTCATCTAACGAAAAATCAAAAAACCTGGCATATTCTTTTGAGCAGGAAATTAACCTGTCTTGCTCCACATCCCAGCGAAAACTCCCGATCGCGGCAATACGCTGGGCTTCATCGAGCTCATCCTGGATGCGCCTCGACTCGGTCACGTCAACGCATAAACCGACCAGTTCGCCACCCGGGAGTCTTTGTTCGACCAGACGGATGCGAACCCCGTCTTTCAGGTTCAGGTCGAATGGAGTTCCGATCTCGTCTTTCCAGTGCTGTTGGCGCTCGACAATCCAGGCTTGCTTTGCTTCTTCGCTACTAAATTCCATTTGCTTTTCGATCGCGCCGGCAAATACTTCCTCGTAATGCGCACCAGGTTCCAATAGATCGCTAATGTGGTTACAGATTTCTTTCAGACGCGGGTTGCAGAAAATCAGGCGTCGATCGGCGTCGAACAAGTAGAATCCATCGTGTAGCACCGCAGTTGCGTTGTATATCAGTTCCTGGCGATACTGTTGTCTGAGTTCCTCTGAAATTGTCTCGATGGCATTGGAACCTGTGCCTCGATAGCCGAGGTAATTTCCATCGTTGTCGTAATAAGGTTTACCGGTGGAACGGACCAGTACCTCCTTACCATTAGCCAGTCTGACCCGGTATTCAAAATCCTTGAACGGCAACTGTTGTTCAACACAACGCAAATAATTTTCCCAGTGCTCCTCCTCTTCCGGGTTGGTGACGGCAATACGAAGATCTTCACGTCGTTTGCCAAGCACATCTTCACTCGAGATGCCCATTGATCCGTACAGGTGAGAGGAAAAGAATACGAAACGGTTTTCCGCGTCGGTTTCCCAGAACCAGTCGGAGGAAGATTCCGCATATTCGTGAAAGCGATCTTCGACAATCTTTAATTCAGCAGTGCGTCGATTAAAGTCATCCTGCAAATTCCTGTGCAGACTGGCCAAACGCTGTTGCAGCAGGTGCGATATAAAAAAAGTGATGCCTGTGCCAATCAGGAAAGGGACTATTAAATCTAAAAGGGTCAGATGGGCAAATCCGAGACTGATGCCTTGTACAACGCTGGCTATCGACATCAATGCGATGCCACCGACAACGGCGACGATCGCTGTGGAGTATTTGAAAGCCTGCGAACTTGCTACCTGTGTCATCTATCGATCGATTTACACTGGAGTGATTCGAACACAGCTTAGCTTTGGGCTACTGTGGAAGTAACGGCGGCGCTTCCACCGTGACGAAGGTTTCCGGGAAAAAGCCATTGAAACGAGTTGCGGCAGAATTGCTGTAAGCCCCGGTCTGACCGATTTCGATCCAGTCGCCCTCCTCCGCATCAACCGGCAGGTAAAAGGGTGCAGGCAGGATATCCAGGTTGTCGCAGGTTGGACCCAGGATGGTGAAGTCCTGTTGCTCGGTCGCAATATCGCGAGCCGGGTTGATGAGCCTTGCGGGTAGTTTCATTTTGCCCATCAGGGTTTCGGAGAGGCTTTGGTAAACACCGTCGTTGATATAGAGCTTGTTATCCTTGCGCAGCTGAATCTGAGTCAACAGGGTACAACCGCTCGCGACCAGGGCCCTTCCCGGTTCACACATCAGCACGCAGTCGCGGCGCAGACGGGACTGGTCGAAGGCCTCCTGGATCGCATAGAAGTAAGCGCTCAGCGCAGGTGGGCGATCATCCTCGTACAGGGCAGGAAAACCGCCACCGACATCGAGGTAATGCACCGGGACATTAGCGGCTTCGATCACGTCGAGCGCGGTGTTCATGCCGTCAACGAAAGCCTGTGGATTGCGGCATTGCGAGCCGACGTGAAACGCGACCCCGGTTTGAAAATGCGCGTCGTGCACTTTTTTCAGCAGTTCCGGCGCGTCTTCCGCGGCGATTCCGAATTTATCGGAAAGTTGATACTGGGCGTCATGTACCGGGGTTATGATCCGTACCAGTATTACCTTACCGTCGCCACCACCGGTCACGTCGACGATCTTGTTAAGTTCTTTCTCATGATCGATGACGAAATGATCGATTCCGTATACCTTGCGGGCCGTCATGATCGATGCACGTGCTTTAACGGGATGCATGAAATAACAATCGGCCTGCGGCAAATGCTCGCGTACCAATGCGATTTCAGCCAGCGATGCGGTATCAAAATGTCGAATACCGGCTTCGTACAGGGCCTCTAAAACCGCCAGGTGAGGGTTGCATTTGACCGCGTACATAACCCGGCCCGGAAAGGTGTCGAGGAAATATGTCGCCTGGCGTTTTAGCTCTGCGGGACGCAGGCAATAAACCGGGTAGCCCGGTTTCAAATCTTCGACAACGTCTTCGACGGTGGCAAAGTTGGGGATCTGGATTTTGGCTGACATAGTTTTACTCGCGAAGTAGCGAATATTCTCGCATAGTATTCTAGTAAAGAATATCCTCGATCAAAGGTCAGGAGTATTACCCATCCAGTTGGAAAGATTTTTACGTGGCCGCCAGAACTTCATCCTCGCTGTCGGCTTCAACTCGAAATCGAGTTCGTAGCCTGCACGCAGTATCAAAAGGCTGCGGCCCTTTGCAGCGTCTTCCAGTAACGGTTTCAATAGTTTGCGATCAATATCGAGTAATAATTGATCAAGCTCTGCGGCTACGCCGGTTTTCAAAAATTCTATTAAACGCAGATCGATCACAATCGCATCCCCGGAATTATCGATCCGGTTGATATTCGCGCAAGATTCCGGGTTCAGTCCGAGGCTGCGGGCAAATTGATTCAGTACTGGATCATCACAATACCAGGCCAATTTCGCGTTTAATCCTTGGGGTACAACACCCGCCCCCCAGCACCAGAGGCTGTTAATCGGCAACAAACCGCGGCTTGTTCGCTCCGCGTTCACTTCATGCTGGTGCATAAACATCTGGATTTCGTTGAGCAATTGGTACCATCGCAAATTCTGGCGCGACTGCTCGATATAGGGATTTGCGGTTTTTCCCAGCACCGACAGGATATGCGGGTAATGGGTCGGCGCTGCAAACCCCTTCAGATGCAGCAGGAACAGCCCGTCTGCGATTGCAGTTATATTGCAATCTACATTAAATATATCGTTTAAGTCTTTGATTATTATATCTATATCATGCGAATTATCCTGGTTATTCTGAACCGGAACGATTACCGCGCTATGCAGGCCGGCCTGTAAATGGATTGCCTGGGACAACAGCAGATGCCCCGGTTCATGATCTTCAACCCGGGCAAATGCCTGCGCTAATGGCAACCCGGCCGGGTCATCGAAACCGAGTGCGGTTTTTAGTATCTCGTCGATACTGTAAGACCGGGTGGAGCGTGGCGTCGCGAAGCGCAGCAATCTATTCAAATGCGGTAATTCGTTGACCAGCAGATCGGGTTCAAGCTCCTCGAGGGGTAAATCGAATAATCCGGGCAGGACTATCTGAACCCTGGCAGTCATGGGCCGGATTAATCCTTCAGACTCGTCGTCAGCAGCTCATTCAGGTCGTTGGACATTTCACTGCTGGTAAGCATGTTTTTCACTTCTGACTTCATCAATTGCCCCTGCTGGGCGACCAGTTTACGCCAGTGCACGAAAGGATTGGCCAGTCGAGCCGCGACCTGGGGATTGATCGCATCCAGCTCGAGGATTTTCTGCGCGGCCAGGGCGTAACCGGCACCGTCGACCTGGTGGAAGGCGGTCGAATTGGCTATGGTTGACCCAAGCAGCGAACGAGCACGATTGGGATTGGCCAAGGTGTAAGCCGAGTGATTGAACAAAGGCTTTATCTCGTCAAGCGCATTTTCAACACTACTTGAACCCAAAACGCTAAACCATTTATCCACCACCAGCGGGGTATCCTTCCATTGCTGGTAAAACTGGTTCACGATTTGATCACGCAAATCGTGTTGATAATGAACCACCATCTGCAGGCAGGAGATTTGATCGGTCATGTTACCGGCCCGCGTAAATTGCTGTTTACAGTGCTCAAAATACTCGGGCTTCTCGAGATGTAACAGGTAGGCCAGGCTATTGTTTTTCAAACGTCTGCTTGCGATTGCATCGGGATCCAGCCGGTACTCGCCATTATCGACACAATCCAGGTAATGCTTTAGTAACTGGTCTTCATTGTGCGCTGCAATTTGGAGTTTAAGTGCTTCACGTACCGTGCGGATGCGGTGCACATCCACCTGATCCAGCATTTCGGCAATATATTTTTCGCCCGGCAGTACCATCATCTCGGCTACCAATGCACGATCCATGGGAGATCGTGCAAATACGTCGGCAAAAGCTGTCAGTAGCGGTTGTTGCAATTGCGGCCACTGACCGGCTTGCCGCTCCAGCATCGCCAGCATTACCCTGCTCGCCAGCTGCTGACCTGCCTCCCAGCGATTGAACGGATCGCTATCAAAAACCATTAAACGGGCAAGCTCGTCGTCACCCAGGTCTGTAGTCAGGATAATCGGCGCCGAAAAACCGCGAAACGCCGAAATCATCACCTGCGATGGCATATGCTGGAAACGCAACTCGGTTTCGGGTTCCCTGATATCAACTATCTTTTCAAGGGTTCCGATATCATCCAGCGCCACAGGTTGACCCTGTTTATCGAACAGAGCCAGCCGCATCGGCATATGAAAGGCGCGGTTAAGTTCACCCTTGGTGGTCCCGACACGCTGCGAAACCATCAGCGACAGGATGCCGTTGTCAGAATCGTATTCGCGCTTTATATCAACGCGCGGTGTCCCGGACTGCTCGTACCATCGCTGGAAACGTTGCAGGTCGATGCCCGAGGCGTCCTGCATCGCGCTGCGAAAATCATCGGTCGTAACCGCCTGGCCGTCATGACGCTCGAAGTACAAATCCATCCCCTTGCGGAAATTATCTGCGCCCAACAGGCAATGCATCATGCGCACCACTTCCGCACCCTTGTTGTAAACCGTCGCGGTATAAAAATTATTGATTTCCTGGTAAGACGCGGGGCGCACCGGGTGCGCCATTGGACCGGCGTCCTCGCTGAACTGATGATTACGCAAGCCCCGTACATCGCTGATTCGCTGAATCGCGCGTGAAAACATGTCCGCACTGAATTCCTGGTCGCGAAATACCGTCAGTCCTTCTTTAAGACTAAGCTGAAACCAGTCGCGACAGGTGACGCGGTTACCGGTCCAGTTATGAAAGTACTCGTGCGCGATTACACCTTCGATAGCCAGGTAGTCGTCGTCGGTTGCGGTGTGAGGATTTGCCAGCACATACCTGGTGTTGAATACATTGAGCCCCTTGTTCTCCATGGCCCCCATATTGAAGTCATCCACCGCGACGATCATATAAAGATCGAGGTCATACTCGAGACCGTAGACCTCCTCGTCCCAGCGCATCGCTTTTTGCAGCGACGCCATCGCATGATCGCACTTGTCCCGATTATGGTGCTCGGTAAAAATCTGCAGCTGAACCTCTCTTCCCGAGCTGGTTGAAAACCGGTCTTCAATGCAGGCCAGGTCCCCCGCCACCAACGCGAATAGATAGCTCGGCTTCGGATAAGGATCATGCCAGCTTACCCAGTGGCGCTCGCCATCCTCTCCGCTATCTACCCGGTTACCGTTCGACAGTAACATCGGGTAGCTGGCCTTGTCCGCATGAATCTCGGTACTGAACACCGACATGACATCAGGGCGATCGAGGTAGTAGGTGATGTAGCGAAAACCTTCCGCTTCGCACTGGGTGCAAAAGTTTCCATTGGACAGGTACAAACCCTCGAGACGGGTATTTGCCGCGGCGTCGATTTCGACTTCACAACTTAACTCGAACTGGTCCGGAACCGACTTGATCGTCAGCGTCTCGGCTTCCAGGCGATAGTCTTCCGCTGACAGTGAATTGCCGTCCACGCTGAGCCCGATAAGTTTCAGCTCGATTCCATCGAGAACCAGCTCGGCGACATTGTTGTGAGATGTCCGCCGCATTTGCAGCGAGCTGCTCACTCGAGTTCGGTGTTCGTCAAGATGAAATACCAGCTGCGTTTTTGTGATCTCGAAGCCGGGTGGCTGATAGTCCTTTAAATGCTTGCGCAGGTGCTTATCGGTTTTCATTTTAGAAGCCTGAAAATAGGTCGCATAAGTGTACCCTAAGGAGTATCATTCGCGTCATTTTTCATTCCCCGGAGATTCAATAATGGCCGTCGAACGCACCCTTTCAATCATCAAGCCCGACGCAGTATCCAAGAACGTGATTGGCGAAATTTACAATCGCTTTGAAAAAGCCGGTTTACGTATCATTGCCGCGCGCATGGAACACTTAAGCGCCGAGAAAGCAGGTGAGTTTTACGCGGTGCACAAAGAGCGTCCCTTTTACGACGACCTGGTCGAGTTCATGACTTCAGGGCCCGTAATGGTGCAGGTTCTGGAAGGCGAGGATGCAATCGCGCAGAATCGCGAAGTCATGGGTGCCACCAACCCGGCAGACGCCGCTGCGGGCACCATCCGCGCGGATTTTGCACAGACGGTCGACGAAAATGCCGTACATGGCTCCGATGGAACCGATACCGCCAGCGTAGAGATCGAATTCTTTTTCGGTCGTGATGGTCTCTGCCCCCGCACCCGGTAGTATCGAGTCTTAATACAACACGACCAAAGATACTGTTTCGAGAATTATCCTGCTAAATCTGTAGTCGTTCCGGAACGCATCTTAAGCCGAACTGAAATCCGTTAACTTTTAGTTACTGTTTTTGCCCACCAGGCTGGCAGGTCGGCAAACGAGTCGAGCAACGCGTAAGGTTTTATCGCGCCGTCTAAATCCGCATCACGAAACTTACCGGTCCTGACCTGAATGCCGCGGATACCGCAGCGTTGCGCGGCATCGATATCACCGACGATATCGTCCCCGATCATCAAGGTTTGCCCGGCACTGCATCCTAATCTGGCCAGCGACGATTCAAAAAAAGCCGGTGCAGGTTTACCGACCACTACGGCTTCACAGGAGGCTGCATGTTCCAGCGCCTTGACGAAGGGCGCAACATCCAGTTGCAGGCCGTCGCGACCACGCCAGTATCGTGTCATCCCGAGCGCAATCAACCGCGGCGCTGGATCCTGCATTAAAAACCTGAAAGCACGATTCAGTAAGCGAAAATCCCAGGCCTCTCCCAGGTCACCGATGATCACTGCATCGACAGCTGCACCCTGGTCCAGGTGGATGGATTCGATATCGCCAAAGTCCTGTTTTGTGCCTGAAGGCACAAATAACGCGGCGCTATGCAACTGGTGCTGATCGAGCCATTGGGTCGCGGCGACCACGGGTGTCATAACTTCTTCGATTTGCGCGCTGAAGCCGAGGGTTTCAAACTTGTCCAGTAATGCCTCGCGGGAGCGCGACGTGGTATTGGTAACAAACAGGTGCGGAATTTGCTGTTGCCTGAACCAGTCGAGCGCATCGACCGCACCCGCGATCAAGCGATCGCTCTGGTAAATAACCCCGTCAAGGTCAATCAATAAACCCTTGCAGACAGTCTCGTTGTCCTGCATAACCCTTGATAAAGTAGTAACGAGTTGCAAAGCAGAATACGCCCGTAACCTGGCCGAATCAAGTTGGCCAGATTAGGCTATATTAGTAGTAACTCCCATTGGGGCAGCCTGTTCCAGAGCATGGATTCATGTTAAGGTCCGTCGCTGTCCGCTACGCAGACCCGACTTGTCATGAGAATTGAAGACGACAGCAAACTCGACTACAAGGACGTCTTGATCCGCCCCAAACGCAGTACCCTGGGCAGCCGCAAGGACGTGGAACTGGAGCGGGAATTCACCTTCCGTAATTACCAGTCCGATAGCGGAGAGCACTACCGCGGCATTCCGATCATGGCGTCTAACATGGACGGTGTCGGTACCTTTGAAATGGCCGACAGCCTGGCTGGCATGGGGCTGTTTACCTGCCTGGTCAAAAACTACGAGGCCGACGAACTGATCGGTTTTTTTGGCAAGGACAAGAGCAGTCGAACCGAAAATGTCGCTTACTCGACCGGTATTACGAGCCAGGATTTCGAAAAATTCGAAGGGGTTTATAAACAGACCGGCAGCCGCTTGAAATATGTCTGCGTCGATGTCGCAAATGGCTATTCCGAACGCTTTTCCGATTTTATCAAGCAGCTGAGAGACGCCTACCCCGGTATTGTCATCATCGCGGGTAATGTCGTCACCGGTGAAATGACCGAAGAACTGATATTAAGTGGTGCCGATATCGTCAAGGTCGGCATTGGGCCCGGCAGCGTATGCACCACCCGGATCCAGACCGGGGTTGGATTCCCCCAACTCTCCGCGGTCATCGAGTGTGCCGACTCGGCACATGGTCTCGGCGGTCATATCATTGCCGATGGCGGTTGTACCTGTCCGGGAGACCTGGCCAAGGCATTCGCGGCCGGCGCTGATTATGTCATGCTCGGGGGAATGCTTGCGGGTCATGACGAAGGCGGCGGTGAAATCATTACCCGTTACTTCAAGACCGGTGAAGTCAGGAAAACCGACGCGGGCCTGGAAGACCTGATCGAGGAACGCAAGTTCGTTAACTTTTACGGCATGAGCTCAAAAGCAGCCAATGAAAAACACTTCGGCGGCCTCAAGGAATATCGTTCGTCCGAGGGCCGGGAAATCCACGTCCCCTATCGCGGCAAAATCGAAAACACGATCCAGAACCTGCTCGGCGGGGTGCGCAGCACTTGCACCTATGCCGGCGCCAAGAAATTGAAGTGGCTGAGCAAATGCACCACCTTCGTCAAAACCAGCGAGCAGTTCAACTCCGTATTCGCCGACCACTAACAACGCCACTTCGAACGAAGTAGCTATTTAACGGATAACAACCAGATCCATCCAGGCTTGGACAGCAGCATAGCTTTTCAGAATCGCCGTAAATACATCCATGTAGGCTCGCGCGCAACATCCCTGTTGCGCAGCGTTCTGAAAAGCTATGCTGCTGCCCAAACCTATCGAAGGCTTTCATACCAAATAAGCTGGAGAAAGATTACAGTTCATGCCTGGTTAGAGCCATTGTCAGGAGTTACGGCACCAGATTAATATTTAAGCTAGCTCGGGGAAAGTCTGAAAAAGTGTAGCGAGGCAGGACGCCGAGCTTCAAGCGATTCCATGGATGGACCAACCGGCGCTTGCGCCGGTTGGTAGCGCCTTTTTCAGACTTTCCCCGAGGTAGCGTTCGAC
>Ga0265309_10000579_pt1 | contig 14907 bp, 11 predicted proteins | sample Helome_FD_192492 | JGI IMG/M metagenome (GOLD analysis project Ga0265309, IMG submission 192492) | Marine sediment microbial communities from subtidal zone of North Sea - Hel_20160524 (Illumina Assembly) | ecosystem: Environmental > Aquatic > Marine > Subtidal zone > Sediment ...
GAGCACCACCAGGGAAACCATTAAGGGGACAGTTCACTTAATTAATTAAGTAAACTGTCCCCTAATTTCAGGAGTTGAGTAACACATGCCGATCTACGAGTACGCCTGCAATCACTGTGGTCATTCATTCGATGAGCTGCAGAAGATCAGCGAAGCGGCGCTGGTGCATTGCCCCAAGTGCAATGAGCCGGCGCTACGCAAGATGCTGTCTGCGCCCAAGTTTCGCTTGAAGGGCCAGGGCTGGTATGAGACTGACTTCAAGACCGGCGACAAGCGCAACCTGCACGGTGACTCCGAATCGAAACCGAAGGAAGACAAGAAGAGCGACAAGAAGAGCGACAAGAAGCCTGCGGGCAAGTCGTCGGACAGCAAGGCGAGCACGGCTTGAGGTCCTTCTCGTGAAGCGTTTGCGTCGCTACCTCGTTGCGGGGCTGCTGGTCTGGATCCCGCTCGGTGTCACGATCCTGCTGATCGGTTTCGCCGTCCGGCAGATGGACAAGACGATCGGGGTGATTCCGACCAACTATCAGCCGGCTGTCATCCTGCAGAATATTTTCGGCACCGAGAATCCTGTGCACATACCGGGCTTCGGGGTCATCCTGATCGTCGTCGTCGTGCTGCTCACCGGTGTGCTGGTGGCAAATTTCGTCGGCCGGATATTCGTGGGCGGCTGGGAATCGCTGATGGAGCGAATCCCGGTCGTAAGCACGATCTACTCTGCCGCCAAGAAATTTGCCGAGGTGGTCTTTTCCGATTCGAGCCAGTCGTTCAAAAACGTCTTACTGATCGAATACCCGCGCAAGGGCCTCTACAGCCTCGCGTTCCAGACCTCGACCGAACTAGGGGAAGTGCAGGGCCGCACGGGTGAGGACGTGCTTTGTTGTTTCGTGCCGACCACGCCCAACCCGACATCGGGCATCGTCATCATCGTGCCGAAGAAAGACGTCGTCGTGCTCGACATGGACGTGGACGAGGCCCTCAAGATGGTCATTTCGCTGGGTGTCGTCGTGCCCCAGTGGCGCAATAGCAAGACCGGCGAGCTGCCCCTCGGCCTTCCTGACGAGGCAGACTAGCGTGGTATCTTTCACCCCATAAGAACAGGGCGGGCTGCCAGATGGGGACATTCTTCAGCGAACTAAAGCGCCGCAAGGTACTGCGAGTCGCAGTTGCCTACATCGTTGCCTCGTGGGTGCTGCTGCAGGTCGCCGATGTGCTCGCCTCTATCCTCGAGTTGCCGGCCTGGGCGGCAAAAATTACTTTTTTCATCCTCGTCATTGGTTTTATCCCGGCATTGATCCTTGCCTGGGCTTACGACCTTACGCCGGAAGGCGTCGAGGTAACCCCGCGTGCTGATGGTGGTGCGGCCGGCTCCCGAAAAGGCCCACTCCTGGCCGCGGCGCTCATTGTTGTGGCGGGTATCGCAGGAACGAGCTGGTGGTATTCCGGTAAAGACCTTCGTTGGGCGCGAGATGTGGCAATGTCGGAGGTTGAGGAATTCGTCGCCGCTGGCGACTACGAGTCGGCGTATACGCTGGCAATCGAGATAGAGAGCGTGCTGCCCGATCACCCGGGCATGCAGGAGATCTGGAAGTCTTTCGCCTGGAAGACGTCCCTACCGAGTTCGCCGGAAGGCGCAAAGGTCTATCGTCGGCCATACAACAACCCCGACGCGGAATGGCGGTTCCTGGGCGTCACTCCCATCCACGAGACCAGGGTCCCGATGGGACTGTCGTTGTTACGCTTCGAAGCTGACGGCCTGGAGCCGCTGCTGAGGGCAGTTGGCGGCGGCATCTTCGCGGTGACGGAATTGCCGGTCGAGAACAAGCCACGGGCTGGATTCGCCAATGTCAGCCCTGGCAGTTTCTACCTTCAGCCGAGCGACGAAATTCCGTCCGGGATGGTGATCGTGCCGGGCTGGACCGAGGTGGTCGACGGCGAGGCAGTCGAATTTCGCGACTTCTTCCTGGGTCGGCACGAAGTCACCAACAGCCAGTTCCAGGCATTCGTCGACGCGGGCGGCTACGGAAGAAAAGACCTCTGGGAACATGACTTCGTCGATGGTGAGACGATACTGACGTTCGGGGAGGCGATGGAGAAATTCGTCGATCGCACCGGCCGGCCCGGCCCAGCCGTGTGGGAGGCCGGAGCCTATCCCGAGGGCAAGGCCGGACATCCTGTAACCGGCATCAGCTGGTACGAGGCCACGGCTTATGCCCGTTTTGCCGGGTTCGAGTTGCCGACCGTGGGTCACTGGCGTCGTGCGATAGCGATGGGTCTCCTGGCCTGGGAAGTCCCGGCAAGCAACCTGGAAAGTGACGGCACCGTGCCCGTCGGTTCACTGAACAGTATCGGCTGGACCGGCACCTACGATATGGCCGGTAATGCAAGGGAATGGTGTTTCAACGAGGCCGGCGATCGGCAGCGTGTGATTGTGGGTGGCGGCTGGAATGACCTGTCGTATTACGTCGAGAACAGTGTCGAGGAGCCACACCGGATACCGCCGATGGATCGATCGGAGACCAACGGCCTGCGTTTGATGTCTTCAATTGATGAAACACCGGCAAAGAAAATTGCCTCGCGTCCGGTTGTCGACAAGGCGCCTGTACCGATTCCCGCCCCTGTCTCCGACGAGGTCTTCGCGGCAAAAGCGCGGGACTATGACTATGACAATAGGGCACTCAATGCGACGGTAGAGAGCACCATCGAGTTCAGGCACTGGACACGCCAGCTCATCACTTTTGACGGCGAACAGGGCGAAGATCGCATACCGCTCTATCTGTATCTTCCAAAAACCAAAACGTCGCGGCATCAAGCAGTACTGTTCTGGCCCGGCGCGACATCGCAGTTCCTCGAATCCGTCGACGACTACCCGATGACGTTGGGTTTCCTTTTGCGCAATGGCAGAGCCGTCGCTTTTCCCGTTCTCAAGGGGATGTACGAGCGGCGTTTGGCGGCCTGGCCCGACTGGACGACGAATAGCGGGCGCAATCTCGCCATAGAAGAGGTGCGCGAGTTTCGTCGCGTAGTCGACTATCTCGAAACACGGCCCGATATCGACGCCGACAATCTCGGCTACTACGGCCTCAGCTGGGGCGGCCGGGTCGGCGCGATCGTGCTGGCCGTGGAGCCCAGGATCAAAGCGGCGGTGCTCAACCAGGCCGGTATCAACGCCGGCGACCATCCCGACATCAATGTCGTGAACTTCCTGCCCAGAGTGACCGTGCCCGTATTGCACTTCAGCGGGCTCTACGACACCGACTTCCAGTTTGACACCTCGTCGAAGCCCTTTTTCGAGCGCCTCGGGACGGCCGCGGCGGACAAGAAACACATCGTCGAACCGACGGGTCATTTCGTGTCGCCGGCAATCGTCAAGGGTGAGACGCTGGACTGGCTGGACCGGTACCTGGGGCCCGCCGAATAGCTTGCGCCTCCGGCCCCCAAGCCGTACCATTCCGCCTCCTTTTTCAGGGCTTTTCCCGGATTTTTTGCGATGCGTAGCCATTATTGTGGAGAGATCAACGAGTCTCTCGTAGGCCAGGAAATCGAGGTCTGCGGCTGGGTGCACCGGCGGCGTGACCACGGCGGCGTGATTTTCATCGATCTTCGCGATCGCGAGGGCCTGCTGCAGGTCGTCTTCGATCCTGACCGTCCAGAGATCTTCGCCGAGGCGGAGCGCATTCGCTCGGAGTATGTCCTCAAGGTCAAAGGCCTGGTTCGCCCGCGCCCCGAAGGCACCGTCAACCCGAATATGCGCACGGGGCAGGTCGAGGTACTCGCGCACGAACTCGATACGCTGAACAAATCGGAGACGCCGCCGTTCCACCACGACGAGCAGGCTAACGAAGACATTCGCCTCAAGTACCGGTACATGGACCTCAGGCGGGAGAATATGCTCGGCAACCTGCTGCTGCGTCACAAGGTCACGAAGGCCATGCGCGATTACCTCGATGGCCATGGTTTCGTCGACGTAGAGACGCCGATGCTGACGCGCGCGACGCCCGAAGGCGCTCGCGACTACATCGTGCCGAGCCGCACCAACCCGGGACGCTTCTTTGCGTTGCCGCAGTCGCCGCAGATTTTCAAGCAGCTGCTCATGATGTCGGGGCTCGATCGTTACTACCAGATTGTGCGCTGTTTCCGTGACGAAGACCTGCGCGCCGATCGCCAGCCCGAGTTCACCCAGCTCGACGTCGAGATGAGTTTTGTCGACGAGTCCGACGTGACCGGCTCGATGGAAGAGCTCGTGCGCTTCGTGTTCAAGGCGACGCTCGACGTCGACTTGCCGAACCCGTTTCCGCGCATGAGTTACGCCGAGGCGATGCAGCGTTTCGGTTCGGACAAGCCCGATCTCAGGATCAATCTCGAACTCGTCGAAGTTGCGGATCTCATGGAGTCGGTCGACTTCAAGGTATTCGCGGGACCAGCGGCCGACCCTGAGGGTCGCGTCGCAGCGCTGTGCGTTCCGGGTGGTGCCGAGATGAGTCGCAAGATCATCGACGATTACACCAAGTACGTGAGCCGCTACGGCGCGCGTGGTCTTGCCTATATCAAGGTCAACGATGTCGACGCAGGCCGTGACGGGCTGCAGTCGCCCATTTTGAAATTCCTGCCCGACGAAGCCGTCATGGGCATCCTGGAGCGCACCAATGCGAAGACGGGCGACCTGATCTTTTTCGGCGCGGACAAGGCGCGTGTCGTCAACGATGCGCTCGGCGCGTTACGCGTAAAGGTCGGCGAAGACCGCGGACTTGTGCAAGACGGATGGGCGCCGCTCTGGGTCGTCGATTTCCCGATGTTCGAGAAAGATGCGCAGTCGAAGCGCTGGACGTCCCTGCATCATCCGTTCACCTCGCCGGCCAGCGATGATCCTGAAGCTCTTCGAGCGAATCCCGGCGAAGCGCTGTCACGTGCCTACGACATCACGCTCAACGGCTCGGAAATCGGCGGTGGCTCGATACGTATCCACGATCAGGACATGCAGGCGGCCGTCTTCGAGTTGCTCGACATCAGCGATGAAGAGGCCGAAGAGAAATTCGGCTTCCTGTTGACGGCATTACAGTATGGCTGCCCGCCGCACGGCGGCATCGCGTTCGGTCTCGATCGCATCGTCATGCTCATGGCCGGCGCTGACAGCATCCGTGACGTGATCGCGTTCCCGAAAACTCAGACCGCGAGCTGCCTCCTGACCAATGCGCCGGGCGAGGTCTCGGCCGAGCAGCTCAAGGAAACGGGTATTCGCCTGCGAGCTCCGCGCACTGAGTAGCGGCGGGGTCCCGCGCGAGCCTTTATAGATCTTTCAGCTTGTAAAGCGCGGCGAGCGCTTCGCGTGGCGACAGGGAATCCGGGTCGAGGGCATCGACGGCCTCGCGCACCGGGTCGTCTTCGGCCGGCTCGACGGCACTGAAGTCGAGTTGCGCCTGCGGATTTTCGGCGTGCGCCGCCTGCTGCGACTCCAGTGTCTTGAGGTAAGCCCGCGCGCGGCGGATGACGTCTTTGGGCACACCCGCGAGCGATGCGACCTGCAACCCGTAGCTCTGGTTCGCGGGGCCCGGCTTCACCGAGTGCAGGAACACGAGCTCACCCTTGTGCTCGGTGGCATCGAGATGCGCGTTGTCGCATCCCCCCAGTTCCTGGGCGAGCGCCGTCAGTTCGAAGTAGTGCGTCGCGAACAGCGTAAAGGCCCGCGTGGTCTCGCCCATGTGGTGGGCGGCCGCCCAGGCGAGCGAGAGCCCATCGAAGGTACTCGTGCCGCGACCGATCTCGTCCATGAGTACGAGGCTTTGCTCGGTGGCATTGTTGAGTATCGTCGCCGTTTCGGTCATCTCGACCATGAACGTGGAGCGGCCGCCGGCCAGGTCGTCCGATGCGCCAATGCGTGTGAAGATGCGATCGATCGGGCCGACACGCAGCTTGTCGGCGGGCACGAAGCTGCCGATATGCGCGAGGATGATGATGAGCGCGGTCTGCCGCATGTAGGTGGACTTGCCGCCCATGTTGGGCCCGGTAATGACGAGCAGCCGCGTCGCCTCGTCGAGCGACAGGTCGTTCGCGATGAAAGGTGTGTCGATGACCTGCTCGACGACGAGATGCCGCCCGCCCTCGATCTCGACGCAGGGAGCGTCGCTGAGTTCAGGCTGCGCCAGCCCCAGTGACCGGGCCCGCTCGGCGAAACAGACGAGGACGTCGAGTTCGGCGAGCCCCGAGGCGCTGAGCTGCAGATTGCCGAGGACCTCGTGCAGCAGGTCGAGCAGCTGCTCGTAAAGAAACTTCTCGCGGCTCAGCGCTCGCTCGCGTGCGCCCAGCACCTTGTCTTCGAATTCCTTGAGTTCCGGCGTGATATAGCGTTCGGCGGACTTCAGGGTCTGGCGGCGTACGTATTCAACGGGTGCCTTGTCCGCCTGTGCCTTGCTGATCTCGATGTAATAGCCGTGCACACGGTTGTAGCCGAGCTTGAGCGTGGCGATCCCCAGTCGTTCTCGTTCGCGAGTCTCGAGGTCGACGAGGTACTGGTCGGCATTCCCGGCAATCGCGCGCAGGTCGTCGAGTTCGTCGTCGTAGCCCGCGGCGATGACACCGCCGTCGCGAATGAGCATGGGTGGGCTGTCGATGATGGCCTTGTCGAGCAAGCGGTGCTCTGCCTTGTGCACGCCGATCTGCGTGCCGAGCTCCGCCAGCAACGGCGACTCGATCGCCTGCAGTTGCTTCTGCAGCCCGGGCAATCTCGACAGCGCCTCGGCAAGCTGGCGCAGGTCGCGTGGCCGCGCCGAGCGCAGGGCGACGCGCGACAGGATGCGTTCGACGTCGCCGATGCCATGCAATGTCGTCTGCAACGCGTCGACTGCAGCATTTGTGATCATGGCGTCGAGCGACTGGTAGCGTCCCATGAGCGTCGCACCGTCACGCAGCGGCCGCTGAATCCAGCGGCGCAGCAGGCGGCTGCCCATGGCCGTCTGGCAGCGGTCCATGACGCCCGCGAGTGTGTGCTGATCATGTCCGCTCAACGACGCTTCAAGCTCGAGATTGCGGCGCGTCGGGCCGTCCATGATGACCGCATCTTCGCGCAGCTCGGCCTTGATCGACTGCAGGTGCGGTAACGCGGCTTTCTGCGTGTCGGTGACGTATTGCAGCAACGCGCCGGCGGCCGCGACGCCCGCAGGGAACGCCTCGCAGCCGAAACCGGACAGGTCGCGCGTGCCGAACTGTGCGCAAAGCAGCCGTTGTGCACTGTCGAGTTCGAAATGCCAGGGCGGGCGACGCGTGACTCGTATCGCGTCGCTGAACGCGTGCTCGAACGGCTGGTCCTCGTCGAATATGATCTCGGCCGGCCGCAGCCGCTCGATTTCGCTCGCGAGTCCTTCGCGGTCCGGTGTCTCCGAGAGCCTGAAGCGGCCCGCCGACAGGTCCAGCCAGGCCACACCGATCGTATCGCCGGCCGCGAAAACGGCTGCAACCACGTTGTCGCGGTTTGCCGAAAGCAGCGCTTCATCCGTGAGGGTGCCCGGCGTGACAACCCTGGTTACCTTGCGATCGACCGGGCCTTTACTCGTTGCCGGGTCGCCGACCTGCTCGCAGATTGCCACGGACTCGCCCTTCTGGACGAGCTTGGCCAGGTAGCCCTCGACGGCGTGATACGGAACGCCGGCCATCGGGATCGCATTGCCGGCCGATTTGCCGCGCGAGGTCAGCGTGATGTCGAGCAGCGAGGCGGCGCGTTTCGCGTCGTCGTAGAAGAGTTCGTAGAAGTCGCCCATCCGATAGAAGACGAGCATGTCGGGATACTCGGACTTTACGCCCAGGTACTGGCGCATCATCGGCGTGTGAACGGGAGTGACTTCTGCTGTCATTGTTCTTGCAGGGAAATTAAAGAGGGCATTTAGGGCATTAAGGGGACAGTTTACTTAATTGCCGAAGCATTTAAGTAAACTGTCCCCTGTATTTATCTTATTATCAGGCCGTGAAAATACTGCATGTCGAAACCGGGCGCCATTTTTTGGGCGGCCCGCAGCAGGTGATCTACCTGATCAAGGCGTTACGCGACCGCGGCCACGAAAACGTCCTCGTCTGTCCGCCCGGATCCGGCATCGACGGCGTTGCTCGCCAAGCGGGTATCTGGGTGCAGAACCTGTTTTGTGCCGGCGACCTCGACCTGCCGTTCGCTTACCGTCTATCGCAGTTCCTGAAGGAGCACACACCGGACATCGTGCATTGCCACAGTCGGCGTGGAGCCGACCTGCTGGGCGGACTGGCGGCGAGCGTGGCCGACGTTCCCGCCGTAGTGTCGCGCCGGGTCGACAACACCGAGATGCGCTTGGTCGCAGCGATTCGATACCGGCCGTTCAGGAAGGTAATCGCGATATCGGAGGCAATAGCGGAGGTCCTGAGGGACAGGGGCGTCGAGGAGGAACGTCTCGAGATCATCCGCAGCTCCGTTGAAGCTGAGGCATTCTCCGGGCCTGCGAGCTGCGATGACTTCCGGGAGGAATTCGGGTTTGCACAGGATGCCTTCGTCGTCGCGGCGGCCGGCCAGCTGATCCCGCGCAAAGGTCACGCCTTCCTGCTCCAGGCAGTGGCCGATCTGCAGGACCGCTATCCGCAACTCAGGCTCGTGATCTTCGGCGACGGCTACCTCAACAACCAGCTGCGCGCGCAGGCGTCGTCGCTCGATCTCGGCGACGTCGTGCAGTTCGCAGGGTTCCGCGATGACCTCGATTCGTTCGTAGCCTGCTTCGACCTGTTCGCGCATCCGGCGCTGGCCGAAGGTCTCGGCGTCGCTGCGCTCAAGGCGGCCGCGGCCAGCGTGCCCGTCGTCGCTTTCGAAGCAGGCGGGCTCGCGGAAGCCGTGGTGCATGAGAAGACCGGCCTGCTCGTCCCGCCCGAGGATACTGATGCACTTGCGGCGGCCATCGGCCGATTCATCGAGGACGGCGAACTCGGCCGGCGATTCGGTGCGGCCGGCCGGCAGCGGATGCAAAAGGAGTTCTCGATCGATACGATGGCCGACAGGCACGTCGAGTTGTACGAGTCGGTTCTTAATGGCTGAGCTCAATGGCTGATCATGAATCCATACTGAAATTGTCCGCAGCGCTCGTGAGTGAGCTCGCAGCATCGGGCAAGACCGTTTCGATGGCCGAATCCTGCACGGGTGGCTGGGTCTCGAAGGCGATTACCGATGTCCCCGGCAGTTCCGAAGTGTTCGCGTACGGGCTCGTGAGTTACTCCAACGGGGCCAAGGAGTCGTTGCTCGGCGTGCAGCCCAAAACGCTCGACGAGCACGGCGCTGTGAGCGAAGCCGTCGTCCGTGAAATGGCCGAGGGGGCGCTGCGCCTGAGCGGCGCCGACATTGCCGCAGCCGTCAGCGGTATCGCAGGTCCGACAGGCGGGACCGAGGACAAGCCGGTCGGTACAGTATGGTTCGCGTGGGCCGTCAGGGACGGCGCGGACGCGAAAACCGATTCCAGTTGTGAGCATTTCACGGGCGATCGCGAACTCGTGCGCGAGAGCACCGTCGCCTACGCATTGCAGGGCTTGCGGGAGCGCATTGGCTGATGGAAACGAAACGCCTCTTTTTCGCATTGTGGCCGGATCACCGTCAGCGTGACCGGCTGCGCGACGTCATCACGCCGATAGCCAAGACCGTGGAAGGCCGCATGGTCGATCGCCGCAACTGGCACATTACGCTCGCGTTCATCGGGACGTTCCCCGCGAATCGTGTTCCCTACCTGCTGGAGAAGGCCGGCGAGATCGTCGTCGAACCGTTCCGGCTCAACTTCGACCGGCTCGAGTTCTGGCCGCGGCCGCGCGTGGCCGGCCTGGTGGCCTCGACCGTGCCGGCAGAGTTACAGGCGCTGGTTGACGCGCTGAACGCGATCATCGCCGACCTGGGTATCAAACCCGAGGACCGCAATTACCGGCCCCACATCACTGTGGTGCGGAATGCCAGGACGTTCCCGACCGAGCGATTGGCGCAACGCGCCACGACGGAGTGGTCGGGCTTCGAGCTCGTGGAGTCGGTTTCGGGCCCGGGCGGCGCGACCTACCATCCACTGAAACAATAGCTTCCGACAGTTTTCTCCAGAATCTTCACAAATTACCCGGAATTAAGATGCCCTGAAGGCTCCCATTGGCGCGGCTTTCATGGAATAATACTGTGTATATCAACAGTAATCTGAAAAACGGCCAGCGCCTGGCCAAAAAGGACCCAAAGAATGGATGAGAATCGCAAGAAAGCACTCGCGCAGGCCCTCGGCCAGATCGAAAAGCAGTTCGGCAAAGGCTCCGTCATGCGCATGGGGGACGGCTCGGCCGCCAGGGATATCGAGGCGATATCGACGGGCTCTATCGGCCTCGACGTCGCGCTCGGCATCGGCGGTTTGCCGAAAGGCCGTGTCGTAGAGATCTACGGTCCCGAATCATCGGGCAAGACGACGCTCACGCTGCAGGTCGTGGCCGAGGCGCAGAAGATTGGCGGCACGGCGGCTTTCGTCGATGCCGAGCATGCGCTGGATCCCGCCTACGCCGAGAAACTGGGCGTCAATGTCGACGAGTTACTCGTGTCGCAGCCCGACACGGGCGAGCAGGCACTCGAAATCACCGACATGCTGGTCCGTTCGGGTGCGATCGACATCATCGTCATCGACTCGGTCGCCGCGCTGACGCCCAAGGCAGAGATCGAAGGCGAGATGGGTGACTCGCACATGGGTCTGCAGGCGCGGCTCATGTCACAGGCGCTCAGGAAACTGACGGGCAATATCAATCGTTCGAACGCCATGGTCATATTCATCAACCAGATCCGCATGAAGATCGGCGTCATGTTCGGCAGCCCCGAAACCACGACGGGTGGCAATGCGCTCAAGTTCTATTCATCGGTGCGTCTCGACATTCGCCGCATCGGCGCCATCAAGAAAGGCGACGAGGTCATCGGCAACCAGACGCGCGTCAAGGTCGTCAAGAACAAGGTCTCGCCGCCGTTCAAGCAGGCCGAGTTCGAGATTCTCTACGGCCACGGCATATCGCGTCACGGCGAGATCATCGACCTGGGCGTACAGCACGGCATCGTGGACAAGGCGGGATCCTGGTACAGCTACGGGGACGATCGCATTGGCCAGGGCAAGGAAAACGTGCGCGAGTTCCTGAAGAACAACCCCGAGATGGCCGAAGAGATCGAAGGGAAGATCCGCGCCAGGCTGTTGCCAAAGACGGTCGAAAGGGCGGCAGAGGCGGCCGATGACGCCGAGGCCGTCGCCGAGGCATAACGGGGACGCGTTGCCCGTACAGTTTGGCCGACGGAAACCGGATGTTCTCCGAGCTTACGCTCACTCGGCATCCTGCCTCGTTCGCTGCGGGTCTCGCTTGCTCGGGCGTCCTGCTTCGCGGCGCTCGACACGCCGCTCGAGAGAACATCCGATCCCCGTCGGCCCTGCACGGCACAGGTCGCGGTGACGACCGGCAAATGGGGGACATTCGGTGAAACCTGTCCACGAAGAAATCAGCGATCTTCTCTCTGACACGGGAGAAGATCGTTTTTCGTCTCCCGGTGAGGCGCGCAAGAAGGCGATGGACTTCCTTGCACGCCGCGAATACGGCCAGACAGAGCTCATGAAGAAGCTGGCTGACAAGGGCTTCGATCTGGACGTTGCCGAACAGGCGGTCCTGCAACTTTCGAACGAGGGCTTGCAGAGCGATGCGCGTTTCGCCGAGAGCTTCGTGCAGTCACGTATCAACCAGGGCAAGGGCCCGGTGCGCATCCGCCTCGACCTGGGACAGCGCGGCATCGGCGACAGCACCATCGAGATCGCGATCGAAGCCGCCGACGCGGACTGGTACGCGATGGCCCGCGAAATCCGTGCCAAGAAATTCGGCCGCGCCCGCCCGGCAGACTTCAGGGAGAAAGCCCGGCAAATGCGGTTCCTGCAATACCGGGGATTCGAGCAGGGCCATATCCAGGCGGCCGTCGGTGCGGACGCAGAATAAGTCTTAATACCGGGGCACAAACCCCGTAAACTACCGGCTTTTCGCCTTTACTTTTCCGGTAGCACCCCGATATCCCTCCGATGAAGACCATGACGAGCAACGAGCTGCGCCAGGCGTTCCTGGACTTTTTCCGTGATCACGGCCACGAGGTTGTCGCGAGTTCCCCGCTCGTCCCGGGCAATGACCCGACCCTGCTGTTCACCAATGCCGGCATGGTGCAATTCAAGGACGTCTTCACGGGCGAAGACAAGCGCAGTTACTCCACGGCAGTGAGTTCGCAGCGCTGTGTGCGCGCGGGCGGCAAGCACAATGACCTCGAAAACGTCGGCTACACGTCGCGTCACCATACGTTCTTCGAAATGCTCGGTAATTTCAGCTTCGGCGATTACTTCAAGCGCGAGGCCATCCAGTACGCCTGGGAGTTCCTGACCGGGACGCTCGGGCTGCCAGAGGAAAGGCTCTGGGTCACGGTGTTCGAAGACGACGACGAAGCCGCCGACATCTGGCTCAAGGAGATGAAGGTCGACCCCGAGCGTTTCTCGCGTATGGGCGAGAAGGACAACTTCTGGGCCATGGGCGACACCGGGCCCTGCGGTCCCTGCAGCGAGATCTTCTTCGACCACGGTCCGGATGTAGCCGGTGGGCCGCCGGGATCTCCGGATGAAGACGGCGACCGCTACGTCGAGGTCTGGAATCTCGTGTTTATGCAGTTCGACCGTTCGGCCGATGGCGAAATGCAGCCGCTACCGAAACCGTCAGTCGACACGGGCATGGGCCTCGAGCGCATCGCGGCCGTCATGCAGCAGGTGCACAGCAACTACGACATCGACCTGTTTGCGCACATCATCCGGTCTGCCGCCGACGTACTCGGCGTAAAGAACGACGGATCGAGTTCACTAAACGTCATCGCCGACCACATTCGGGCCTGTGCATTCCTGATCGTGGACGGTGTCTTGCCCGGCAACGAGGGTAGGGGCTACGTGCTGCGTCGCATCATCCGCCGCGCGATTCGTCACGGCAAGAAGCTCGGCACGGACCACGCGTTTTTCCACGAGCTCGTGGCGCCGCTGGTCGAGGAGATGGGCGAGGCCTATCCCGAACTCGTCAAGGCACAGGCTCACGTCGAGAAAGTACTCGCAAAAGAAGAAGCGCGATTCGCGGAGACGCTCGACCAGGGCATGGAAATCCTCGAAGCCGCGATTGCGGAGCTCGAAGGCAAGCAGCTGCCAGGCGATATCGTCTTCAAGCTCTACGACACCTACGGCTTCCCGGTCGACCTTACAGCCGACATTGCACGCGAGCGCGATCTCACGATCGATGAGAAAGGATTCGAGGCTGCCATGGAGCAGCAGCGTGACCGTGCGCGCTCGGCCAGCAAGTTCGGCGCGAGCGGCGGCGACGCGCTGAAGACCGATGCCGAGACAGAGTTCCTCGGCTATGACGGAACCGAGGCGGCAAGCAGGATCGTGGCGTTGTTCAAGGAAGGCCAGGTTGTCGGTACGCTGGAACCGGGCGATGACGGGGCTGTGGTTCTTTCGGCGACGCCGTTCTACGCAGAGAGTGGCGGCCAGATCGGCGATACAGGAATACTCGTCGAAGACGGCAAGCTGTTCCGCGTTGATGACACGCAGAAGAGCGGTAAGGCCAACGTGCATTTCGGCAGTGTCGAGCAGGGCGAACTCGAAGTGGGCGACAAACTGGAAGCTGTCGTCGACGCTGATCGGCGCCAGGCAATTCGGTTGAACCACAGCGCTACTCACCTGATGCATGCCGCGCTTCGGCAGGTGCTCGGTGAACACGTGACGCAGAAGGGTTCGCTGGTTGCGCCCGACAAACTGCGCTTCGACTTCTCGCATTACGAGCCGGTCAGTGCCGCGCAGCTGCAGGAAATCGAAGACCTCGTGAACGAGGAGATTCGCGGGAACATCGCGGCCGACACGGGTCTCATGAGCTACGACGACGCCATTGAGTCCGGTGCCATGGCCTTGTTCGGGGAAAAGTACGGCGACAAGGTTCGTGTATTGAGACTGGGCGATTTCTCGGTCGAGCTCTGCGGTGGTACGCACGTCAATCGCACGGGCGACATCGGCGTGTTCAAAATCATTCACGAGGGCGGCGTCGCCTCCGGCGTGCGGCGCATCGAAGCCGTGACCGGCAAAGGTGCAATGGACTGGATTGACGCCAACCAGCGTACGTTGAACGAACTGGCCGGCATGCTGAAGAGCCAGCCCGACCAGGCCGCCGCAAAGATAGAGCAGCTCCTGAAAGCCAACAAGGACCTCGAGAAGAAACTGGCAACAGCGCGACACGCGCTCTTCACGGGAGAGTCGTCCGGGCAGGATGACTACGTCCGGGAGATCTCCGGTATCAAGGTGCTGGCCACCAAGGTCGTCGACGTCGATGCCAAGGTACTGCGCGAGGCGGTCGATCGCGCCAAGGACAAGCTGCAAGACGCCGTTGTCGTACTGGGTTCGGTCCATGACGGCAAGGTTCGGCTCGCGGCCGGCGTTACGAAGAACAACACCGACAAGATTCGCGCCGGCGATCTCGTCAAGTTCGTCGCCGAGCAGGTTGGCGGCAAAGGCGGTGGGCGCCCCGACTTCGCACAAGCGGGCGGCACCGATCCTTCGAAACTCGATGCGGCGTTAGAGTCGGTCCATGCCTGGGTCGAGCAGCAACTCGGCTAGCCCGACGTTTCAGGCCAGTTTTTCCCAACTGGGTCATTATCGGGCCTATATGGGCATCGATAGCCAAAATCGGCTAGTATTACAACGGTTTAAGGAGAACGACGCGTAATAAGAACGGGGTACGAGCCCCGACAGGCAGGAGTAGGAAGTCATGCTGATTCTCACGCGACGCGCTGGCGAGACGGTCATGATCGGGAGCGATATCACGATCACCGTCTTAGGGGTCAAGGGAAACCAGGTCCGTATAGGG
>Ga0265309_10000580_pt1 | contig 14881 bp, 12 predicted proteins | sample Helome_FD_192492 | JGI IMG/M metagenome (GOLD analysis project Ga0265309, IMG submission 192492) | Marine sediment microbial communities from subtidal zone of North Sea - Hel_20160524 (Illumina Assembly) | ecosystem: Environmental > Aquatic > Marine > Subtidal zone > Sediment ...
GATGACTTGAAGCAGAAAGGGCTGCTCAAGGAAAACCCCTGGAGTGACGAGTTTCAGATCACCTTTTACCATCTATGGCACCACGAAGGACGCCGCGCACGGCAGGGTGCCATGATGGGCGGGCCGGACTACGCACACTGGCACGGCTTCTTCGAACTGCAGCAAGATATCTACAGGCTTAAAGATATCTATAACAAACGACTGGCGAGCGGAAAAATAGAGGACTGAATCGATAGCCAGTCAGACCGGCTCCGCGCTGCCGCGGGTGTTAAATACATGACGCGCCAACTAAAGAAAATGTGCGCGTCGTGACTGTTGGGATCAGTCGCGATTGACAGCATCGAAGACGGTGCGCTGATGGCTGCTATCAGTATGAACCTGCCGTTCGCAGACATTTCGCGAATGACAAGAGATGGCCGACCCATAAAGTACAGGAACCCCGCTCAGCGGGATTTTCTGTTTATGCTGATGGTCCGAAAGTGGCCGATAGTCGTCGTTTAGTGGCTGCGAATATTAGCAGTCAGTGTAATTCCTGGAACGACCCAAAGGCGACGTCTAGCTTATTTGATTGAATGTCTTGAATGCATGAAGCAGACGTTCACACAGGGTGAAGAAATGACGCGACAGGTAAAAGTTGCATGCAGTAATTCTTATACGTTCAGTGTGAGGCATGGGGAAGGCACCCCCTGCACCCCTCAGAAGGACCAAATCATTCAAATGTACAAAGCAGCATATGTCAGTGCCTGCGGCGACGGGCTACACCGACCAGTCCTGCAAGACCGGAACCGAACAGCCAAACCGCGGCGGGCACCGGTATGACCTCAACCGGAGCAAAGCTGATGTTGTCGTAAAATACGCCCGAGCCGTTGTAATTAGTGGCGGTGGCGACAAAGCCGAACTGCAGGGTATCTCCGATCAAGGTGTCATCAATCAAGATATCGAGCGTGTATGTGCCCCAATCGACGGGCAGGTGGGTAGTGTCGTTGGCCAGAAAGGCCTTCCCGGCTCCCGTAAAACGATCCAGCGTCTGTATGAACGCAAATGCGCTGCTGTCGGCCTCTAGGTTGCCAATTTTCGCGTCATACGTAAATCTCCACAGGCCGACATTGCTGGTAGAGATTATCTGTGTCTGGAATGTGGAGGCTGCGATGTAATATTTAGGCATGCCAGGCGTGAAAGGCACTTCAGTGTGGTCAGGGTTGTTGTAATCGGTGTACTTGGCCAGTACAACCTCTCCCTGGGCAGGGCCGCCCTGTCCAGTAGTGACGCCCTGGATGGAGCCCGGGTCACCATTCGCTGCATCAAAGGGACCGTATTCATACGCTATGTTTGCAGGACCCAAGTATGGGTCAGTTTCATAGGCGATGCCGTATATCCGCCAGCCATCAGCCTCAAGATCATTCGGTGGATATCCCTGACCTGGCGTCATGTTCTCGAAGTTCTGGCTGTAGGGCACGAGCGTGGCGCTACTGCCGGGCGCGAAGGCGACGGCGGCCGTCAGGACCAGCGCGGTCAAACCAGATTTGTAATAGTTGTTGGATGCCATGGTGTTATCCTTTGTCGTTTTTTGGGTGGACCCGCCGGGGTGTGGTTTGCTCGTGAATCGCCAGGTCAGGTCCAGAACTATTTAATCCAGCAGATTGGTATTGCTATATAGCAAGCAAGATCTGCGCCAACGATCATATCTTACTGATTATATTGGTATAACTCTTCAAACCTGAAAAGCGTTCATGCTGCTGACCGCCACTTTGTAAACTATCCCGACAACGTCGAGCTGTTGGTCTCCGCAATGCGTTCATAACAATCAAACTTAATAACATGGGCTTAGCAGTATTTCGGTCTCGATATCTGGGTAAATCTGCGTTGTAGGATTATTTTACAATATCGATGGCCACTATAACTTTTTAAACGACTGACGATCCTGATTGTGATTTCTTGGTTTTTTTGCAGTTTCCTTAAAAGGCGGACGAAAAGCAGGAAGATATTCTCGACCGGGTCTTTTCGCCGCTGGATAATGCGGTTTCTGATATCAACCGGGATCTCAACAAAGACGACGGCAGTGCCGATCCGGCGTTGAGCGAATAAGGAGATAAATGTGTGCACCGGCAGTCAAAAGCCTTAATTCTACAGGAGTGATTCATGTCTGTTAAATTTGTAACCCTGCTACTCGTATTGACAACAGCACTGGCCGGTTGTGAATCCGCAAAGCACAAGGCAGGACCACCGCCCACACCGCAAGCAGTCACTCCTGGTTCGACCTTTGCCGTGGTGAAGGGTTTCCTCGTACCCTCCGGCGTCAGTAGTGTCTTTTTCCAGGATGCCAGGCTGTACCCTGAAGGTAATATCCAGCCGAATTTTCCTTATTGCGAACTTTCCATCGGCGCCGCAACTGCAGACGGCGTGTTGATCAAGGAAGGGGTATTCACGGTAAGCAAGGTCACATACGACGAGCGAGGTGTCGGAGCAGACGGCATCAACATATCAATAACCGGCTTTCACCTGCAGGAGGCATCGTCCGGCAAGACTTACCTGATGAACTGCATGCTGCCGCTGTTGTCCCGGGGTGCGCTTTTTGTCACGCCTACGGAGATTCAGGGTGCTGTCGCAGACCACATGGAACTCAAGGTGGCACCCTAGGGAACCTCTGTTAATTTATATTGCGTCATTGGGAACGCGATTTACAGGGTTGTACAATTGCCGAGGGAGGCATGGAGGAGGTGAGATGATGCGAAAATGGCAACAAGCAAGCATAACGGCCATGGCATTGTTCGCACTGCTCGTGCCGGGTTACGCATTGGCAGGTGACAGGGTGCTGAAGATAGACCCCCGGCATATGGTGGGTGTGCAGAACATGCATTCTGAAATCGCTTCCATGCTGGAAGACCTGGGATATGAATGGCAGCCCATAAGTGATCACACAACCGGGCAGCCCGTGCAGGTGGCCGAAGAATACGGGCAATACAGGATGCTGTTCAGGGCCGCTGATAAGGTCACTGTGCAGGTTGATGTGCACATTCGGAAAAATGACAATATGACGGGTCTGCATTTCTCTGAAGTGGGTACCGATCAGCCCGGTGATGCTGCGATGGACTATTACCGTAAACTCAAGGACCGGGCCGTGCTGGAATTCGGCGCAGACAACGTCAGCGACAAGCACTCCTTTATGACGCCGTAGGGGTAGGGCAGGCATCTGACAAGCCTTAACAAGACTGGCCGGAAGCCGTCGCTTAGAAATCAAGGCTGGCCCAATCTTCTTCAAAAGCTGAAAGTCCGATTTGTGACAGCTTCTTGTATACAAATTATCCACCCTCCTCCAGCTGCTTGAACCTTTCAGATGTACAACGCGAAATTCAGGCCTGAATTGCCAGTTCCTTCCCCCAAACCCGAACTCGCCAAATCGCCAACAGAGACGATTCGGGAATTTACGTGTATTTGCAGAAAATGAGTTCGGTTTCGGGGTCTGAATGGGCCCTGGTATTGGGGCTATCTCGCTGAATTCTTGTTTGTTTCGCCCTGCCCCGCAGAGCCGCGGGACAGAGACGGGACTAGGTGGCGGTGGATTCTCCCGAAATACGAGGGTTATGCTTCCTATACACCCGACCTAACGTCAGCATCTGTTTGGTATTACACAAAGCCCGATAAACAATTAGTTACGCAACACTCCTGTAAACTCTTGTGAACTTGCGAGGTCGGCGGTTTATTTGCCGACCGGCATCCGTTCTAATAACGTGACGGTTCATAGACGCGCCGCATCAACAGTGTCCTGCCATACGTCCCGAGAGCGAAGGCTTGTTGATGGCGAAAAGGCGGTTGTGATGCAATGGTCTGAAATGCGCAAGCTGATACAACAATCGCGCCCGGTCGTGTCCGCCTGTATCGGCCTGCTGTTCCTGTCATCCTGCACCGTCCAGCAGGCGCGTATTTCGCCGGGCACCCTCCCGATGGACTATGTTCCCAGTGTCGCGGAGGAGAACCGGGCCGAGGAGATCTTCATCGACCTGCGCGAGGATTACACCCTTGACGCCACCAGCCTGCATCACGACGAACTGCAGGGTATGTTCAACAAGCTGGCTGCGGCCGTGAACATCAATCCCGTTGACTGGCACGTGCACCTGTTCGACGACCCGGAGATGGTCGACGTGCGCGCCATCCGGGGCAACTACGTGTTTGTCTGGTCGGGCGTGTTCGACGTCGTGGAGGAGCGGGATGAAATAGCCGGCCTGCTTGCCTGCGAAATTGCTCACGGTCTCGCGCGTCACAACCAGCCGGTCGAGTTCAGCATGGCCGCCGAGATGCTGTTCGGGGTGACCGACATGGCCGCCAGCATCGGTCTGCTGGTCCTGTCCCAGGGCGCCGTCGCTGTCAGCGGCACAGGCATGTCACGCTGGCTGTACATCGAAGCGGCCGACCTCGACGATCTCGACCGTGTTTATAACGAACAGCAGGTCCAAGAGATGGCCGATATCGCGCTGCAGATCCTTGCCCGTTCCGAGTATTCACCCGAGGCGTTGCTGGCCTTCTGGAGACGTGTCGTGGCGGATGATGAATTGCAGCAGCGTGTGAAACATCTCAGTCGCCGGATCTCGCCTGCGGAACGCGTCGCGGTCCTGGAGGCGGCGATGCAGGCGATGCCGATACCGGAGAAACCGATCGCCGAACCCACGCAGCCCGACGAACTCGCCGCGCTTCCCCTTGCGATGCCGATGTGAATAAGCATGTGTTGACGGAACATCGCTCCTTAACCTTGTCTTTGCGCTCCTGCTGGCATCATTCGAACTGCGCTAGATGGCTACCTGTGGGAGCGGCGCCCTCGCCGCGATCGATCATGCACTGATTAGCACCGGGAGCGATGCTCCTGCAGTTTTAAATTCAGCCACGTATGACCTGCCGGGGCATTCGCGCTGGAGTATGCTTCCTCTATGACACGATCCGATATTCATCTTACCGGCATGCCGTATGTGCCCGGTATGGCGCATGGTGTCCTGCAGCGCAGTTATATCCTGCGATCCGGCCGGGCGCATCGTCATGCTGAGCACGCCGGGGATGTCGCTTTCTGGCCGGAATAGGACCTACAGACTGATTCCAGGGGGAGATTCGACTGTAGTTCCGGGTTCGACCCAACTACGACATTCGCGGTAAGTCAATGTATGTCTTGAAAGTACTGGAACCGGTCGTTCCCGGGGCGGATTCTGAACGGGGACTACCGACCCGCGGCCGACGGTTAGATTATCCTTATATTTTTCTAGGGAATGATAAGAACTGATACCGAGAATACCTGTACGGCATCTTTTAATTTGCTAGAGTGCACTTGACGCGTTTATTTCCCTTCATCGGCTTGTAGGCAATTCCATCCATGCCTGGTGTGAGTACGACATGAACGATAGCAATAACAGCGCGGTAAAGCTCACCCGGCGGGACGTTCTCAAGAATGCTATCGCGCTGGTTGGCGGTAGCATCACCGCATCCCAGCTCGGGCTGTTGTCGCACGCGTGGGCCGCCGCGAAGTCACCTACCCCCCGTTTCCTCGACGATAATCAACTTGCTCTCGTGAAACGAGCAGTGGACATCATCATTCCATCCACTGACACACCGGGCGCTGCAGAAGCTGGTGTGCACCGTTTCATCGACATGATGATGGCGGATTGGGCGAACGAAGGTAGCCGGGACACGATGACGCGCGCCATAGCAGATATTGACGTTAGCGCAAGGCAGGCCTTTGACCGGCCCTTCATCGAACTCCAAAAAGATCAACAGCAGACGCTTTTGGAGACCATCGATAGCGATACGCGCGGGAAACCTGACAGCCAGTCGCCCTTCAGTATGTTCAAGCAACTGACGATTTTCGGATACTACACGTCTGAGATCGGCGCATCGGTTGAACTCAGGTTCAATCCAGTTCCCGGGGCGTACCCTGGCTGCGTACCTCTCAAGGACGTCGGCCGGTCTTGGTACAAACACTGGGACATGTAACCGATGACCAGAGCGACATCCGATTTCGACGCAATCGTGGTAGGCTCCGGCATCTCCGGTGGTTGGGCGGCGAAGGAGCTTACGGAGCGCGGACTGAAAGTGTTGCTGCTCGAGCGCGGCCGCAACGTCGAGCACGGCAAGGATTACGTCACGGAGTCAAAGGCGCCCTGGCAACTGCAGTATCGTGGCAAGGTGCCGGAAGATCTCGTTTCAGAGCAATACGCCACGCAGAGCAAGTGCTATGCGTTCTCGGCTGCCACGAAGCGGTTTTTTGTGAAGGATAGTGAGACGCCCTACCATACACCTGATGCAAGACCTTTCCACTGGTTTCGCGGTTATCAACTGGGTGGCCGTTCCCTGACGTGGCATCGGCAGAGCTATCGCCTGAGCGACATCGACTTTGGCGCCAACAAGCTCGACGGTCATGGCGTTGACTGGCCAATTCGCTACAAAGACATTGCCCGCTGGTACGACCACGTCGAGTTGTTCGCCGGTATCAGCGGTTCGGTAGAAAAGCTTCCGCAGTTGCCTGACAGCAAGTTCCAGTCCCCGATGGCGATGAACTGCGTCGAGAAATCGATGAAGAAAAAAATCGAAGCAACCTTCCCGGGTCGCAAACTAATCATCGGTCGCACGGCACACCTAACGGAACCGACCGACGAACAGTTGAAACTCGGACGTGGTCGATGCCAGTACCGTGACGAATGCCAGCGCGGCTGCTCGTTCGGCGCGTATTTTTCCAGCCTTTCCGCCACACTACCCGCAGCCAGAAACACCGGCAATCTCACAACGGTCACCGACGCGATTGTCGAGAGCGTGGCGTACGATAAAACGAGTGGTCGCGCCAGTGGCGTACGCGTCGTTGACGCGCACACCAGGGAAAGGCGCGAGTATGGAGCAAAACTGGTCTTCCTGTGCGCATCGGCACTTGGGACCACCCAGATCCTGCTCAACTCCCGGTCCGAGCGATTCCCGAACGGACTCGCGAACGACAGCGATACGCTCGGCCGTTATCTCATGGATCACGTGGGCATAGACATGTCTGGTGGCATACCAGGGTTCTCCGACCAATATTACGCGGGGCGGCGGCCAAATGGGGTATATGTACCGCGCTACCGCAACGTCACCGAGCGCGATAACAGGTTCGTACGCGGATTCGGCTTCCAGGGTGAGGCTCTTCGCCGCCACTGGAACCTGTTCGCCAACACCGACGGCATCGGCGTCGAACTCAAAGCGAAACTCAGGCAGCCAGGCCCTTGGTTTTTCTTCATGAGCGGCTTTGGCGAAATGTTGCCCTACAAGCACAACCGGGTCTGGCTGGACAGCAATAGGAAAGACCAATGGGGCATACCCTATCTGAACATCGACTGCACGCACGGGGACAACGAGAGGGCCATAGTGAAGGCCATCGTCGAGGACGGCAAAGCAATGCTCGAAGAGGCGGGGCTGACGAACGTCAACGCGTTGGGCGATACCCACCCGCCAGGCTCGATGATTCATGAAATGGGGACGGCGCGTATGGGGCACGACCCGAAGACGTCCGTGCTCAACAAGTTCAACCAGGCGCACGATGTGCCAAACCTGTTCGTTACTGACGGTGCGTGCATGACGTCAAGCGCCTGCCAGAACCCGTCGCTGACCTACATGGCGCTGACGGCAAGAGCATCACACGCAGCCGCCGACATGCTGGCCGAGGGCAGATTATGAAGCGGCGCAATTTTCTGAAGAGCAGTGGGCTTGCGGCGGCGGGCCTGATGTTGTCGCCATTGGTACAAGCCACCGGGAAGCGCCGACTCGAGCGAATCGGCATTCAGCTTTATACCGTACGGGACCTGATGGCCAGGGATACGGCTGGAACGCTCGAGGCGCTTGCAGCCATCGGCTACGACGAGGTCGAGTTGGCGGGCTTCCACGGTCACTCGCCAGCCGACGTGCGCGCGATGCTCGACAAAACTGGCCTTGCAGCGCCGTCCGGGCATGTATTAGTCGAATCGATACTGTCGAGTTCGGAGCAAATCATCGAGGCTGCACAGGTTGTTGGCCTCAAGTACCTGGTTCTCGGCTGGCTGGAGCCGGAAGAACGCAAGTCGCTCGACGATTATCGCCGCCTCGCAGAGCTGTGCAACCGTTTCGGTGAGCAGTGCCGTATGGCAGGCATACAGTTCGCCTATCACAATCACGAATTCGAGTTCGAGAGGCTCGAAGACCAGCGGCCGATGGACCTGCTGCTCGCCGAGACGGATGACAGCCTCATGAAGGTGGAACTGGACTTCTACTGGATTGCATTTGCCGGCGCCGACCCATTCGAGTATTTCGTGAAACACCCGGGTCGGTTCCCGCTATGTCACATCAAGGATATGGCGACTGACCGCAAGATGGTTGATGTTGGCGCCGGAACGATCGACTTCAGCAGCCTCTTCTCAGCTGGCAAGCAGGCGGGCCTCGAACACTACTTCATAGAACGTGACGATTCGCCTGACCCGATGGCGACGGCAGCGGCAAGCTACGCTGCAGTCCGTCAGCTTGTCTTCTGAGCCTGCAACGAACACTTGCAGGGAAAAGGTGGGCGGTCGATCATAGTCTTCATGCGCCCATGTTTATGGAATGTTTAAAAGGCATGCCAAAGGCGATATGAGGAGACCTGTTTACCGAAAGTTATGCGTCCGTATTTGGCCGGAATAAGACCTAGCGCCTGAATGCAATATAAGTCTTCTCTAAAGGACGGCAGTCGACCCTTCTAAGACCTTCACAGCCTCTCTGTAACAAAACCGTAACATCTCACTGGTATTATGTGGCTAATGCGAACTGCATAGAAGTCTGATCTATAACGAGGAGGTGTCCTATGTCTCTTAGAAAATCAACATATCGTTGGGAAAGTCTTATATTGGCTATGGTGTTTATATCCATACTGATCGCTGTCGTAAAATTTTGACGAAAGCATCTGGCTGTCATTTATTTAGACGGCGCGGCAATATGTCGCACTCTTGGTATTAAAACTTTTGATTTTGGTCAATAGATATTCTTCACATTTATGCGAGGCTTGCCTCTAAAGGAAATCTAAGGGGTACGATCTGATGAAAAGACACAGAAATCTAAGGGTGTTCGCCCGTTTCAGGCCAACGAGTACAGATGATCTAGATTCGGAACTGCTTCATCTTGTCGGTAAGGAGGCAGAGTTCCGTTACCACAAGTTTATAGATGATAATGATACACCTTACTCTGACCAGTGGGTGTTAACAGCGGTGGATCAGCAATTTGGCAGTTATTGGTTCCCGGAATGTGATCTGGAGATTCTGCAGGAAAAGCATTCCACTTAGCCCGGTTCTTTTCTGGCCCGGTGAAATTCGGTTCAGTCACTCTGAACTGTTCCGCGGTTGCGTCACTCAACAAAGAACAAATTACCTCCACGCTGACCCACAATTCCGGTCGCCGTATTCGTTTCTGTAAAGGTCTCCTTTTGGCCGGTTTACGACCCAGGGACTGATTCTAAATAAGATTTCTCTAAACGGCGGGAGTCGACCCAACTCAGACATACAGATTTTCTGCTTAAAGGTCAGGAACGTACTGTAAGCAGACCTACAGAGGCCAGATGCGGATCGGCTATTCGAGAGTCTTACGTGGTCGTTTATTTAACCGACGCGCCACAGCGTTAAGCTTTGCCTGAGAGTGTGCCGACAAATCGGTGCCTTTGGGAATGTACTGCCTCAGCAACCATTGAAGATAATGGAGGTGTCATGTACCGTTCAGGTATTCGAAATTCTGTAGGGTTCACGCTAGGCGTCATGCTAGGGAGGTTCCAATGGGCGAAAACCGGGTACTGGTGATTCATTTCAATGACTCCACAAAACTTTCCTTTATTTTCCCCAAACAAACAGATGATATCAGTGTCGCTCAGAAAGTTAGGGAAGTGCTGGATAGCCAGCAATTTGTTGTCGAGGCGGATGGTTCCCTATTTGTAATTCCGCATACCAGCATCAAGTATGTTCAGGTATATCCGTCACCAACGAAGCTTCCTGAGAATGTGATCAAGGGCGCAACGATCAGAAGCGAATCATAGAACAGCAACATGGTATCCTTCTGTCGATGCTGGTTTTATTTGCCGGCATTTCACTTTTCCTTTCACTGAGTATCTGCTTTCAGAAGCAACGGACGATCGCCTGCAAATAGTAAAGGGCGTGTTTTGGCCGGAATACGACCTACAGGCAGCAAGGCCATGGATTTCTGAGGCTACTTCCGATTCCGACCCTAAGCGGAAGTACAGCATTTTAGCCTGTATGACCGGAATGTACTCGGACGTTCCCGAGCCGGACTCTGGTCGGCAGGAATAGACGCAAAATGGATAGCCCCGGCTATTGGTTGTGTGTTTGAATTTCTTATCTCAACTGTTAACGCCGCATCTGTAACATACACTGATGAAGCATCTTTTCTGGCGGCATTACCAGGTACGTCTTCAGGGACAGTATCGCCAGGTGAGCCGGCCTCCGGCTCGGTCTAGTCAACTGCTGTACCCTTTGATTGTAGCCAGCCGTCGTTTCGTGAAATTCCGACCACACAAGCACAGGTGACCCATGTTTGAATCCGCAGAAATTGAACACGACATCGACAAGGCCACGTTCGAGGAACGGCTGCCGCAGCTACGCACGGATATTCTCAACGCGCAGTTCGAGCTCATTGAAGCGCAGGCGTTTCCGACAATCCTGCTGTTTTCCGGCATGGAGGGCGCCGGGGTCGTCGACACACTGACCAGGGCCTACACCGTGCTGGATGCGCGCCACGTGGTCGCCTCCGCATTCGACAAGCCCACTGAGGAAGAGTCGGAGCGCCCGCGCATGTGGCGTTACTGGCGCATGCTGCCGCCCAGGGGCGAGATGGGTATCTACGTGGGTGCCTGGTACAATGCACCGCTGACCAGGCGCGTCCTGGACAAGTCCGGTATCGCCGAGTTCGAGCAGGAACTCGACAGGATAAAACACTTCGAGAGCATGCTGGCAGCAGAAGGTGCCCTGATCCTGAAGTTCTGGCTGCACCTCGGCAAGGACGAGCAGAAGAAGCGGCTCAGGAAACTTGTCAGGAGTGCCCGCACCAGCTGGCGGGTCGAGGAATCCCCCTGGGGCGGCAGCAAGCGCTACAAGGAAGTGAAACTCGCCGCCGAAGACATGATGCGCGTCACCGGCACGGACCACGCACCGTGGATCACCGTTAACGCGTCCAACCAACACTACCGCGGCCTTACCATCGCGACCACCATTCTGAACGCCATCAACGCACGGCTCGCCCAAACCGGCGAGGCGGCCGCGGTGACAGCGCCGGTCAGTATCCCGACGATCAACGACCAGAACGTGCTGACGGCACTGGACCTGTCGCAGCAACTGGAGAAGCAGGTTTACAAGGAACAGCTGGCCAAATACCAGGACCGGTTGAACAGATTACTGTCTAAAAAGAAATTCAGGAAACGGTCACTAGTGCTGGTTTTCGAAGGCAATGACGCCGCCGGCAAGGGCGGCGCCATCCGCCGCGTGATGCAGTTCATGGATCCCCGCCGCTACCGCGTCAACCAGTTTGCCGCACCCACCGATGAAGAAAAGGCACAGCCGTACCTGTGGCGCTTCTGGCGGCGCCTGCCGCGTCAGGGCGACGTCGCGATCTTTGACCGCTCCTGGTATGGCCGCGTGCTGGTCGAGCGCGTCGAGAATTTCTGCTCCGAGGCCGCCTGGCGGCGCGCCTACGGCGAGATCAATGACTTTGAGACCGAGATGAGCGATGCCGGCGCCATTGTCATCAAGTTCTGGCTGGCCATCGACAAGGACGAACAGGAGGCACGTTTCAAGGCGCGCGAGGAGACCGGCTACAAGCGTTACAAGATCACCGACGAGGACTGGCGCAACCGGGAAAAGTGGGATGAGTACGCCACGGCCGTGTGCGACATGGTCGACCACACCAGCACCTCCACTGCCCCCTGGACGCTGGTCGAGGCGAACGACAAGTACCATGCGCGGGTCAAGGTGCTGAAGACCATCTGCGAGCGCCTTGAGGAAAGCCTGTAGCACTGGAGTACTTGCATCAGGCGTGGTCATCAAGCAGGCAGCTGAAAGTTAATATTGGGATAGAGGTTCAATGCAAACTGAAAACGTATGGGGTCAGCACCTGATCCTGGATATGGGCGGGTGCAATGGCAACATCACCCGAAAAGAAAGTATCCGTGCTTTTGTGGCAGAACTGGTGGATGTCATCGATATGGTGGCCTATGGTGAACCTGTCATTGAACATTTTGCCACCCACAACCATGAGGCCGCCGGTTACACGCTGGTCCAGTTGATCGAGACGTCGGCTATCAGTGCACATTTCAGTGATCACAACCGGGATGTATACCTGGACGTCTTTTCATGCAAGTCGTTTGACGGGGATAGGGTGCTGCGGGTGGTGGATAAGTACTTTGAGCCAAAAAGTATCTATATGCTCTCTCTCGAGCGTGAAGCGAAACAGCCGGTGCGGTCGCCGTTTACCCGGCTGAGGTAATGCTTCAATCTCGATGAGACAGTATAGCTGGTGAGTTCGGTGGAAACCCCCTATTACCTGATCGATGAAAATCGCCTGCTGGAGAACCTGAAAAAGATCCAGTTTGTCAGGCGCCATGGCAATGCCCGATCCCTGTTGGCCCTGAAGTGCTTTTCCACCTGGTCTCTGTTCGGTCTCATCCGTCAATACATGGACGGGACGACGAGCAGTTCCCTGTATGAGGCCAGGCTGGGTTATGAGACTTTCGGTAAAGAAGTCCATGCCTACAGCGTGGCATTCGATGCGGCTGAGATCGAACAGCTGAAAGCCTTTTCCAGCAAGATCATTTTCAATTCCATTTCCCAGCTGCAGCGATTCCATACCCTTGCCACGCAGCAGGCTCCTTCTCCCGAGATAGGGTTGCGGGTGAATCCACAGGTCAGCTATTCCCACTTTGATCTGGCCGACCCGGCAAGACCCCACTCCCGCCTCGGGGTCATCGACCAGGACGAGATACGCCAGGCTCTGCCCCTGATCTCCGGTTTGATGTTCCACTACAACTGCGAAAACGAGGATTTCGACAACTTTACCACGCTGCTCGACTATCTGGGTGAGACCTACGGGGTGCTGTTGCGGCAACTCGACTGGGTGAGCCTCGGCGGTGGAATTTATTTCACCCTTGAAGATTATCCCCTGAACGCTTTTTGTGAAAAGCTGAAGGCCTTTTCGGAGCGCTTCGGACTACAGGTTTATCTGGAACCCGGGGAGGCAGTTGTCACCGGTGCAGCCCAGCTGGTTACCCGGGTGCTGGATGTAGTCTCCAATGAAGGGGATATCGCCATTGTCGACAGTTCTGCGGAAGCACACATGCTGGACCTGATGATCTACCGGGAAAACGCGGCAATAGCAGGGGGCGGCGAGGGGGAGCATTGCTATACCATTGCGGGTAAATCCTGCCTGGCGGGAGACCTGTTTGGCACAGCCTGCTTCAACAAGCCGTTGCAGGTAGGCGATACCATTTGTATTGCCGATGCGGCGGGCTATACCATGGTAAAAAAGAACTGGTTCAACGGGGTCAGGATGCCGGCCATCGTTATTAAAAGGCTGGACGGCAGCATCGAGCAGGTCAAACGCTTCGACTATCAGGATTATAAATCCAGTCTGTCCTGAAAATATACGCAACGGAGTCTTCGCAAGGCATGAAAAAAAATTGTTTGATCATCGGGGCCGGCGGCGTGGCCAACGTGGTTGCCCACAAGTGTGCCCGGAACAACGATATTCTGGGCGCTATCTGCATCGCTTCCAGGACCTTGAAAAAATGCGATGACATCATCGAGAGCATTCATCGCAAAGGGAGTTTAAAACAGGCAGCGGGCCGGCTGTATTCGCGTCAGCTCGATGCCATGGATGTGGCTGCTGTCGTCAGCCTGATCAGGGAGACCGGTAGCAAGATTGTGATCAACGTCGGCAGTCCCTTCATTAACATGTCAGTGCTGCAGGCCTGCATGCAGACCGGTAGTGCCTATATGGATACGGCTATCCATGAGGATCCGGCCAGAATCTGCGAACACCCACCCTGGTATGCCAACTATGAATGGAAGCACCGGGACGAGTGCCGGGAGAAAGGGGTCACCGCCATACTGGGTGTTGGCTTCGACCCGGGTGTGGTGAATGCCTATTGCAGCCTTGCGCAGAAGCACTATTTCGACCGCATCGATACCATCGATATCATGGATGTCAATGCGGGTGATCACGGCCGCTATTTCGCGACCAACTTCGATGCGGAAATCAATTTCCGCGAATTCACTGAAGCGGTATGGACCTGGATTGACCGGCAGTGGGTGAGAAAGGAGGTCCACTCGGAAAAACGCAGCTTTGACTTTCCGGTGGTGGGTAAACAGACCATCTACCTGACCGGACATGATGAACTGCACTCGCTGTCGAAGAATATTGATGCCAACAGCATCCGTTTCTGGATGGGTTTCAGTGACCACTACATCAACTGTTTTACGGTGCTGAAAAATACCGGTTTGTTGTCTGAACAGCCGGTGCGTACTGCAGAAGGGGTGGAGATTGTGCCACTGAAGGTGGTCAAGGCCTGCCTGCCGGATCCCGCCTCCCTGGCGCCAAACTATAAGGGCAAGACCTGTATTGGAAACCTGGTCAAGGGTGAAAAGGATGGCAGGCAAATCGAAGTCTTCATCTACAACGTCTGCGATCACCACGCCTGTTATGAGGAGCTGGAATCGCAGGCCATCTCCTACACGGCCGGGGTTCCGCCGGTAGCAGCGGCTATCCTGATTGCCCGGGGAACCTGGGATATAAAAACCATGGTCAATGTTGAGGAACTCGATCCGGACCCGTTTCTTGAACTGTTGGGAGAGCTGGGGTTGCCAACCACGGTGGAGACTGTTTC
>Ga0265309_10000582_pt1 | contig 14850 bp, 16 predicted proteins | sample Helome_FD_192492 | JGI IMG/M metagenome (GOLD analysis project Ga0265309, IMG submission 192492) | Marine sediment microbial communities from subtidal zone of North Sea - Hel_20160524 (Illumina Assembly) | ecosystem: Environmental > Aquatic > Marine > Subtidal zone > Sediment ...
ACCTCGCTGAATTCTTCACACAAACTTCACAAAGACTTCCCATGGAATTCATCATCGAGGGCTAATGTTGTTCCAGTTTAAAGCTGGAGATCAACATGAAAAAATTCTTTTTGTTAGCGGGCTTGCTGAGCCACCAATGGTGCCTCGCAGCCGAGCCGACCGTAACCGTTCCCTGGGAATCGTTCGATCATTTGTATCGTGGTCAAATTGAACAACAATTCGAAGCAATCGAAATACCACTCATCCCAATCATTAACCTGGAACAGGTTCGTTACGACCTGACTGTGCAGGGTCAGCATGTGACAGGTACTGTGTCCATGGCTGGAAATGTTCAAGCAGGTGATCCGGATATCTTGCCTTTGTTCGGGCAAAAAATTGCTGTGACCGAAGTGCTGGAGACACAGAATGCCGTGTTGATGGCAGGCGATGGCAGCTACTGGCTGGATACCCTCGAAGCCGGCGGGTTTTTGATATTGTTTAAAGTATCTATCCCGATTCTCGATTATCAAGTCAATCCGCGACTCGAATTCGCGGTACCTGTGGCCGTGCGCAACGAACTGGTCATTGATTCACAACAACATCTTCGCCTGATCGAAAACAGCAAATTACACAAGATTGAAGACAGCTACTTTTTCCCACCGACCGTCAATTTGAATATTGGGTTCGAACACGTTAATCAACAGATTGAAGGTATGCCGGCAACGAGCAATTCAATGGCCCAGGTCGACACCCCCGACGTGGTTCTTGATGCGGTATCCTTTTTCATCAGCTTCACTGAAGATGGTTCCGTACTGTCGGCTATTAGCCTGGTGCTGCCTGCTAATGCCAGTAATCAGCTTGAACTAGATCCCATTGAAGGCGCCGAAGTCTGGTCGCTGAGCGTGAATGATAAATCCCGCTCGCTTTACAGCTCACCCGAGCAGAAATGGATCATTCCGCTAGAGCCGAATGTTGATTCGCATATCACATTGGCCTATCTGACCCGCGGATCCAAACTCGGGCTGGAGGGGAGACTTGATTTCAATATCCCGGCAACCGGGTTAACAGCACGTCGCGTAGACCTGGCAGTCGGTTTACCGGAGCGCATGCAGATGCTGGCGATGGATAGCGACCTGCAACCTGCCCATGGCAAAAAACAACCTTTATTCGAAAGTTTTAGCGGGCGCCCGCATTATTTTTCCAAACCCTTTTATCGAGGTCATGCACTGACGTCATCCATCATTTATCAGGAGCCGGTAAATCCTGACGGGAGTAAACTATGACCATAAAACGCATCATCGCGATCAGCCTTATCTTCTCACTTGGTGTCGCCTCCTGGCTAGTGCTAGGCCAGGTTAACTGGGTTCGGTCACACTCCAGTAATACAAGCATGTACTCAGCCGTGAAGTCACTTTGGGGGCCCCAATTAGTACAACAGGCCCCGCAAGTCACCGTAAAAGTACCTGGTACCGGAAGAATCAGAGTGATTACGCCGACACAAAATCTGATCGAAACCGATATCGATCTGGAACAACGGCGCAAGGGACTCATCTGGTATCCAACCTACAAGGTGAATTTTAACGGTCGTTACGAAATCAGGAACGATGCCCGTATCGCCCAGGATATTCGATTTAATTTCATCCTGCCTTCGAAAGACGCGACCTATGAAAATGTTGCTCTGAAAATCGGTGAGCAGGTTGAAAAGTTAAACACCGCCACCGGCCATGGATTTCGGCGCATTATTCCCCTCGAACCAGGTGCCAGCATCATGCTGGAGGTTCGATACAAAACACGAGGTGTTGGCCGCTGGACTTATCAGTTCAACAACAAGCAAGGTTACGTCAGTGGGTTGAATATGGTGTTGCGAAGCAACTTCCGTGAAATCGATTTCATCGAGGGCAGTCTGTCTCCGATGCGGCTCGACGAAACTACCGAAGGTTTGCAGATCGTCTGGCAAGCGAATGAATTGATTACACGTCAGAATATCGGCATCAGCATGCCACAAAAACTTAATCCCGGCCCCCTGGCGGCAAGGATGAGTTTTTTCGCTCCGGTGTGTTTGTTGTTTTTCTTTGTGCTGATTACTGCACTGTGTATAGCCCGTAAGGTGGATATCCACCCAATGCATTATCTATTCGTCAATGCCGGGTTTTTCGCTTTCCATCTGTTGTTTGCCTACAGCATCGATTTGATTAATGTCCATATCGCATTTGCGATGTCGTCGATTGTTTCAGTGGCACTGGTCGTCCCCTATCTGGCGAAAGCACTGGGATCAGCGTTTCCATGGAAAATTGCAGCACTCGGTCAGTTTGTTTATCTGGTGCTGTTTTCCTACTCCTTTTTTATCAAAGGTATGACCGGGCTTACCGTGACCATCGCATCTATCGTTACCTTGGCAATTTTGATGAAAATCACTTCGACTACGGACTGGAGCCAGGTTTTTGTACGCAAGTCGACAACAAAACCGGCGTAAGGCGCAATGAATACTAGCATCAAGATAATCGGTTTTACGATGGTGTTGTTGATCAGTATAATCGCCACCGTAAAACCCGAGGCGCTAGGTTTCGTCAAAATAGTGCCCTATGGGGACAAGATCGCTCACTTCATTCTGTTTGGATTGCTCGGAATGTTATGTGTACTCCAATCTTTCAAATTTGACCCGGTACACATTTGGCCAGGTCTGGTTTTGACAACCGGGTTTGCTGTCGTTGATGAACTACTACAGTTGTTTTTTCCACATCGTAGTTTTTCGTTGATCGATTTATTTGCGAACTTGATTGGGATCCTGATTTTTGCTACCGCGACAGCTTGTTACTGCCGGTACAAAAAGGAGTTAGTGGCCAGCTTGAAAAATAACTGACGAAATAAGAGGTACGGGTTGTTTTAGGGAACTTCGCAGGCGGTATTCTACTAATATTCGTTCTCCTGATTTATGTATGCCGCCCTCAAAACTATAAAAACAGTAATACAGAAAATATACCACCGAGCTACTGCTTAGCCATTTTAGGAAGATTCTATAATTTGCCTTAAAATACAGAGTCTATCTAAGTCACTGTTATGATTTTTCTGGGATCTAGCCAGACTACTTGAAAATTAAAATGGCATATGTACAATGTACATATGCCTAATCTTCAATTCGAATGGGATCAAAAGAAAAACAAATCTAATGCTAAAAAGCATGGTGTTTCTTTTGAAGAAGCTCAAACGACATTCTACGATGAGCAGGCCATTGTATTTGATGACCCTGATCACTCTGATGGGGAAGATCGGTTCATCCTTCTCGGCACCAATCACAAGTTAAATACCCTGGTTGTGTGCCATTGTTATCGCGAAAAGGAAACCATTATTCGCATCATTTCAGCTCGTATTGCAAATAGGGAAGAAGAGCGGTTTTACTGGACCCAAAAATCATGAGAGATAATTACGATTTTTCGAAAATGAAAGGGAAAAAAAATCCCTATATAAAATATTTGAAACAACCAGTAACCATGAGACTGGATAAGGATTCGATTGCATATTTCAAAGGTTTAGCAGAGGAGTCAGGAATTCCATATCAGACTCTAATCAACCTGTATCTCAGGGACTGTGCCAGCAAGGAGCGCAAGCTTGATATGAAATGGAGGTGAAAATCGTAACAAACGCATGCAGTCAGACAAAGTGCCCGCTACGCGCGCGAAATGCAGCTGATGCGAGGCGTTATGCGATTTATTCAAATGCAAACAGATAGATGAAGCATTTGTGCCCACATTGCCATGAAGAGTGTATTTCTACATTGCAGAAGTTATTCATTAGTTCGGCATCTTCAAAACAATGTAAGAGCTGCGGAAAAGAAGTCACCATTTCCAGGAAATACACTATCTTAGTAATAGCTGTATTGTTACTGATGTTTTTCAGTTCCCAGGTGATGAAACCCGATCTAATATATATATTGATTTTCGGATCTGTTGCGGCAATTGCATTTTCGTTAATACAAATTTATTTGATCCCACTTTCAAAAAGCAAGATCGACGAAATTCTATGACGCGTTTGCATTCAAACTATGTGACAACGATAAAATCGCATAACCAACGCATGCAGCCGGGCTTCGGCGAGCTGGCGCTCGCCTCAGCCGCTGATGCTGGACGTTATGTGGCAGGCACTAACAGTGGTAGTCCTGGGAAGGTTCGATTCTAAAATAATAGACCACTAGATATTACAAGGTATTTAAAACAATAATTAATTCTCCAGAATCAACGCCTACATTAACCGTTTGTTTAACTGTCTGTTTGAAGGTGTTGCCCCTCCACGCTGTTACGACTAACTCGTGATTCCCGGGTCCCAATCCGGTAAATTGAAATTTCCCAATAGTATTCATGCTGATTTTGCGTGTCGAACGGGTTCTAACACCATTTTCATGTAACGCCCAGTTCAAAAAAACGTCAGCACCGTCAAAGGTCTGGCCGGATTCATCATAGATACTGCCCCTGAGATTGTACGGGCCAAGATCAATGGTCAGAATTACCGGCACCCCAGTATTGGGATCAAATTTCAATCCGGTTGCTTTTAAATTTTGCTGCCCCTTGATTACCACCTGAAATTTTCCTTTTGGGAATTCATCTACGCTAAATGTGCCATTCGCATCAGTCAGGACATTGGTAGTCGAATATTCTTTTTGGACGGTCGTCACAGATAGCTCAAGATTGGCAACTGGTCGATCATATGGATCTACAATTCTGCCATTAAGTATGCCAAGGGGAATAGACTCCAGGATAATGTTATGTACTTCCTGATCGGAGCTCAATTTAATCTGAGATTTGATGTAGCTATCAAACATTCCCTGTGGAGAGACTTTTAATACATAGTCCCAACCCGGCTTGATATCGACAAATCTATACTCGCCAGAATTATCGGTGACTATCGAGTAACGTGCTTTCTGCGAGGGGGAGTATAATATTACTGTTTCACCTGCAATATATTCTCCGAATTCAGTCCCTATCCACCCGGATAAGGAGATGTTCCTGGTTGTGGGAGATAGTTTTTGCAACTTTTCAGTTGTCGCTTGAACTGCAATCGTCGACTGCACTTCTTGAATGTCATTACCAGGAGAAATATTTTGACTACTGGCGCGATTTTCAATACCGCGCTCTAACTCAGTTGCTTCGGAAGGCGGCTGATTTTGCATAGGATACCAATCGACTAATGGCAGGCTATAAAGCGCCATTACAAGCGCCGCTAGACCAATTGACGAAACTACTAACAGTTTTCGATAACCCGCCATTGGGACATTGTACCGGAATATTTATACTGACCGGCTATATCTCAAACCAACACTGTTATATGGAACAGGATTCAAGAGCATCAGTAATCACCTGAATGAGCCCTCAAGTTAACAATTTCTGCAGTGTTGAAATATGAGAATATGCCACTTAGTATCAAGTTTGAAGTGCAATAGTGACTGCTATATCGGGCACTCTGGTCTGGCTATGAATTGGTGGGCACCTGGAATAGGTGCGAACAGTTCCAGGAGGTGTCAGATGACGAAACCGAAGCGAAATAAACGTTATAGCTCGGAGTTCAAGTGTTAAGCGACTCGACGCGCGTAAGCCAGCAGTCTGTAAACAGGTATACGGCGCCCAAATTGAGAAATGCTATTTTTGGCGCGGCCCGAGAAACTGGGTTGCCAGTAAAAGGGTTGTCGACACCAGGATCATAATGGTGGAAATAGCGGCAATGGTCGGATCGATAAAATCACGCAGGGCGCTGAACATATGTTTTGTCAGTGTTGCGTTTGACCCTCCCGAAACAAAAATCGCAATGATGACCTCGTCAAAAGAGGTGAGAAACGATAATAGCGCGGCGGTCACTATCGAAAATTTAATTTGCGGCAAGGTAATGACGAAGAATGCCTTTATTCGGGTTGCTCCCAGGCTTCTGGCAACCCTTTCCTGGTTCAGGTCGTAATTGCGCAATGCCGACGTGATCACGATCATGACCAGTGGAGCGGCCAATACGGTATGCGCCATAACCAGTCCGGTAATCGTATTGTTAAGACCGATACGTCCGTAGGCGTAGAAAGTTCCGATTGCGATCAGAATCACGGGCACGATCATCGGGGTAATAAGAAGCATAAAGATTGCTCTGGCTGCCCGATGTCCGGATACAAAGAGGGCATATGCCGCCATCGTTCCGAGCGGGGTGGCTAACAGCATCGTCAATATCCCCACCTGTATCGATGTAACGGTGGCCCGCATCCATTTTGGCGATTCGAGATACACGTTATACCAGCGAATAGACCAGTTGCTCGGAGGAAATTCCAGGTACTGGGAATCAGAAAAAGACATTGGAATGACGATAAATGTCGGGATCACCAAGAGCAGCATGATGACCGTGGCCAGGACATACAGCCATAGCCGATTGCCATGGGTAACCTGGGTATCCGAAGCAGGTTTTTGCCACCAACGCATATCAGTGTTTACCGAACAGCGCAGTATCGAGTTTAAATAACCGTGACGCCGCGTATAGAATTATGATCGTCGCCACCAGCAGGACGACGCCGAGAGCGCTTGCCGCACCCCAATTGAACTGGTTTTCGAGGATCGCCGTGATCTGGGTAGCCACCATCACCACGCGACCACCACCGAGAACCGCAGGTGTGACATAAAAACCAAGGCAAAGTACGAATACGATTAACGACCCGGCCACCATACCGGATAGCGACATAGGAAAATATATCTTCCAGAATGCCTGGATCGGTGTTGCGCCGAGATTAGCCGCTGCCTGCATCATGTCACGTTCTATTTTGCGCATTGAGCCGTATAGCGGCAACACCAGAAAAGGCAGCATGATGTGGGCCATGCCGATCAACGTACCCGTCAGGTTGTGCACCAGTTTGAGCGGCGTGTCCCAGAGGCCCGCGGAGATCGCGAAGTCGTTCAGAATTCCATTCTTCTGCAGTAACACCAGCCAGGCATAGGTCCGCACCAGCAGGGAGGTCCAGAATGGCAGTAACACCGCCAACATGAAAAACCCTGCCATGCGTTGCGGCAGCATCGCTAAAAAATAGGCCAGGGGGTAACCAATCAATATGCACAGCAGCGTGGTCAGAATGCTGACCTGAAAAGTCGTCATGAATACGCGTGCGTATGATTTGTATTCGATCATCTTCTGATAATGCTCGAGCGATAGCTGACCATCGTTGCCAACGAAAGAAAGATAAAACAGCCAGCCGACAGGAATCAGGATTATCGCCACGATCATCAGCAGCGCGGGCGTCGCCAGGCTTAGCAGCATGCGTTGTTCACGAACATCCTGATCCTTGAGCAATTCCCCGTTCAGGGGGAGGGTCTCGAAGTCGCTTCCAGTGCGGACGTTCACTGGTCGTCAGCCTGGGGAATGATGATCGCATCGCGTCGATTCAGGCCCAGGGAAACCTGATCCCCCGGTTTCATGATGTGCTGAGATGATGAAGAGTCGGTACCGAAGCGAAACGCAAGATCATGTTTATCGCTGATCGAGGTCAGCGCAAATGCTGTTTCACCCTGGAACACAAAATCGCGCACCACGCCGGAGAACACAATCGTTTTTTCCGCATCGATGACCTGGTCCTTAATGACGAATAGTCGCTCGGGTCGAATCACCAGCGTGCAATCAGAGCCTGAATCTCTCGGTACATCGGTAGCAACAAGATTGTTCTCGAAAAAAAGCTTACCCGAGCTATCGCGCGTTAACGGCAGCATGGTTGATTCGCCGATAAAATCGGCAACGAACGGGTTGGCAGGCTGGTTGTAAATGACATGCGGTGTATCAACCTGGGTCAACCTGCCCTGATTAATCACCGCGATGCGATCAGACATGGTCAAGGCTTCGCGTTGATCGTGAGTAACATAGACAGTGGTTACGCCTAGCTGTTGGTGCAGGTGCTTAAGCTCGATTTGCATTTGCTCGCGCAGTTTCTTGTCAAGCGCGGAAAGGGGTTCGTCCATCAGCAGGATTCGTGGGCGAAACACGAACGCGCGGGCGAGCGCCACCCGTTGTCGCTGCCCCCCGGAAAGCTGGTCAATACTTCGATCGCCAAGATCGGACAACTGGACGGTTGCCAGCGCTTCGGCAACGCGCTCGGCGCTTTCTTTTGCGTTGACTTGACGCAGTTTCAGCGGGAAAGCGACATTTTCCGCAACCGACATGTGGGGAAACAGGGCATAGCTCTGAAACACCATGCCAACATTGCGTCGATGCGGTGGTGTCAGAATCATCTCGGTATCACCGAAACGAATACTTCCCGCGTCAGGCCGGTTGAATCCGGCAATGGCCATCAACAGCGTGGTCTTGCCTGACCCTGATGGCCCTAACAGGGTCAGGAATTCGCCGCTGCGGACCTCGAGGTCTACCGAATCCAGAGCGTAGAACTGGCCAAATTTTTTGGTTAGACCCTGTATATGAATTGGCAGCGCAGTCGAAATTTCTGACGACTGGTTAGCGGCATGACTGGTCAAATTTAAAGCCCCGTTAGCCATGGTTGCCGGGTGGTTACCCGGCAACCTGCCTGGCCTGTGATTATTCGCTCATGAGTTCCATGTAAAGCTCAAGTGCCTCGGTTCTATGTTTGGCATAAAAATCCAGGCTGACGGGCAGCATCAATGGGACATTTTTTGGATGCGAGGGGAGGGATTCGATCAACTCCTTCGGTGCGGTTGTTACCTCGTAGGCTTTCTGGTTGGTCGGGCCGTAGGTGATATGGTAAGGCAGGTTTGCCTGGTACTGGGCTTTTGATATTTCCGCAAGAAATTTCATCGCCAGGTCCTTGTTAGGCGCGCCTTTTGGCATTGCGAAACAGTCGTAATCAAGCAGTGCCTGATTGAAGGTATAGCCGACCCTGGCGCCATCTTTTTTCGCATTATCGAAGCGTCCGTTCCAGCCTGTGGACATATCGACTTCGGCATCTTTCATGAGCTGAGCCTGCTGCGCACCGGAACCCCAGAATACAGCGATGTGGGGTTTTAACTCGCGAATTTTATCTATCGCGCGCATCATTCCAGCCTTGGTGGAAAGTACTTCATAAACCTTTTCCGGTGGGACGCCGTCTGCCATCAGAGCAGGTTCGAGAGCGCCATCGACATTATTTGCACGATAGGCGCGTGTGCCTGGGAATTTTTTTACGTCCCAGAAATCGGCCCATGATTTAGGGGCACCTGGACTGCCGGGTTCGCCATACTTGTCCGTGTTCCATGACATTACGGTCGCGAATACATCGGAGCCAACGCAGTAATCGCTATAGAGGTTGGGGTAGAAATTAGAAACATCCACCACACTGTAATCAATTTTTTCGAGGCAGCCTTTGGCGGCGGCAGATGCAGCGCCACCCGAGCCGGTAACGACCAGGTCCCAGGTGACAGAGCCCGATTGAACCTGCAGGCAGGTTTTCGACATGCTTGCCCCGGATTCCCGGTTTATGGCGATACCGGAGTTTTTGGAGGCATCATTGAAAAGCGCTGCGTCCTGTGCCGCGCCATAGCTGCCTCCCCAGGAAACTACAGTAACAGGTTCGGCGGATACGACACCGGACGCAAAGGTTGTGGAAGCTGCGAGGCCGGCGGCCAACATCATTGAGCGGACCCGTTGGGTCGGTTTCGAAAAATGAGTCATTATAGTTCTCCAAAGGTTTCTATCAGGGTTTGGTAATTATAAATTGTTATTTAATTCCACCGGGGACCGGGTGCCTGTAGTCCTCGAACCCGAAGTATAAACACCCTGTCGACGCTATTCTACAGATATTCGTGCAGGTAGTTACGATGGCCAATAGTTTTCTCCTGGGACTGGTCGTACCAGCGTAACGGTGAAGGATAAGCTGACTCAACAGTGCTAGCAGCGCGATAAAAAATGATTTCCATTGGGCAAACTGTCACTTTTTTCGCTATTCTCAAAGGTAGTGCATTGCTTGTCGTGGGCCTATTATAATTCCCAAGGCGATAACGATGATCCAGATTTAAACCGAATCCAGTCAAGAGGGCTTAAAATTGAACCAACGGCACAGACTTGTGTTAATGCCCGGCTTCGATGGCACCGGAAAGTTGTTTGCCTCCATCATCCCATTGCTCGAGCAGCACTTCGAACTGAGCATCGTGACTTACCCCGAACTCGATTCGTTTACCGATTATGTCGATTGTGCGCGAGGCCAGTTGCCGGAGGCAGCAGGGTTTTCACTGCTGGCCGAATCCTTTTCCGGCCCTGTCGCATTAACATTAATGGCGCAACAACCTGGCCGTTTCGGTCCATCGGTGCTAGCCGCGACTTTCGCGCGTTCACCGCTGCCGGCGTTGACGCGCATAGCGAATTATGTCCCCGAGAAAGTGTTTTCAATCGGGGCATTGAGCGAATTCTGTCTGGATGTCTGCGACATAGAAGACGAAGATATTTCCGAGACCCAGCCCCTGCCGATGAATGTGATGGAACAGCTCGATGGCGTGCTGTTGAAACACCGGATTTCGGTTTTCAGCCGGATCGACATCTCAGCGCTGTTACCCGATATCGATGCGCCGGTTCTCTATCTGCGCGCGGTGCAAGACCGGATTGTTGGCGAGACTGATGCGCAAATGATTGAGGAGTATTTGCCTGATGCTCATCGCGTCGATATCGATGCGCCGCATTTGTTGCTGCAAACCCGGCCGCAGCAGTGTGCCGAACTGATCATCAATCACCTTCAAACTCACAACTAGGCTGCAAACCGCCATTCAATATGTGACTGCATGGTAACTTCCAGACTGGCGTGAGCCGATCAGCTGTTGCGGACTGTCCGGTGTGCATTCCAGGCGGGAATCAGCAACACCAGTACCAGCGCCGAAAGTACCAGCAACAGCGCCAGCATGTCGGTGATACCCACCTGTTCATCGAGGATCAGGTAACTCGAGTAGACGCCGATCACGGGCACCATCAGCGTACCGATTGCGGCGATCGATGCAGGTAGTAATCCCACCGTTTTAAAATAGGCCCACTGGCAGAAGCTCATCGGGAACAGGTAAAGGTAAACCAGGGCGATTATTGCCGGGGTGCTGAGGGTGGCTGGATCGGGCAGGGGTTCGAACCAGGCCGCTACCAGCATGACCGGAATCGAGCTGAACAACAGTTGCCAGGCGATATTACTCAGCGTTGCTAACTGCCAGTCAATTTTCTTCAGCAATACAGTGCCGATAGCCCCTGAAATTGCCGCCAAAAGCATAATTAAAGCACCTACCGGAGCGCGTTTCAGAATCAGTAGATCGGGTCCGATCAAAACGCCGAGGCCAAGTAATCCCAGCAATAGACCGGCGATTTTGGTCATGGTGATATGTTCACCGAGCACATAGGCCGCGATTAATGTTGCCCACAGCGGCATGGTGAAGGCGATGATCGAGGCACGCCCGGCGGGCATCTGCGCTACACCGTAAGCCGAAAACACCATCTACCGCAGGATCGCAAAACTGCCGCATACAATCACCGGGCCTGTTTCCTGGCGTCGTAGTTTCCATCGATTGCCCGATAGCGCCGTCAGCAGCATTAAAATGCAGCCACCGACAATCAGGCATGAAGCTCGAAACAACCATATCGTCATTTCGGACAGGATGATTTTCATCCCCGGCCAGTTCAGACCTCAGAACAGTGATAATGAGGTCAATAGCAAGATCGGCGTGGTTGAAGACGGTGACAACAGAATTTAGCCTGGGTCGAGAAATGGGCCGCCAAACAGTAACACTGTCATGCCGACTCCGGTTGCAATCACCACGTTGTTGGTACGCCACATGATCAGCACCACGCAGGCCATGGCGAGGATTTCGCTGATACTGCCCTGGCGTACCGCGGGTGCCAGGATAGCCATGAATGCGCAGCCGGGCAGGGCCTCGAGTACCGGCTGTATGCCTCTGATATGGCGCAGTTGCAGGCCGATGAAGTAACCGGTGACGCGGGTCAGGTAGACAATTCCCGCCATCATTGCGATCGCTAACAAGCTTGCGTTTGCATCAACCATAGTCGCGCCGTACCTGCACAATGGCGACGATCATCCCAGCCAGTACCGAGCCCAGTAGAATCAGGTAATCTGCGCTATCGAGTTCAAACAGGATCAGTGCGACGATGCCGGACACGATCCACGGGGTCGGTCTTGATTTGGAGCCCTTGAAAAACAGCATCATCATGGTTGCCATCACCAGCGGTCCGGCGAAGTCGACCGCGCCCAGGTCGAGGTTGGCGAACAGGTGTGCGGCATTCAGGCCGAGAAAGGTAGAACATAACCAGCTGGTCATCATCGATACGCCGTAGCCGGTGACATAGCCGAGGCGGTCGACATCTTCGTCCATGCGGAAACTGTTGACCACGCCGGGATCGTTGAGCAGGAATAACCAGGCGATGCGTCGTGGCAGGCTATGGCCGTCAAAATGGTGGGTCATCGCCATGCCAAGCAACAGGTTACGCGAGCTGACCAGGGCTACCGACAGCGCGATCGTGCCCAGCGGCAACGGCGCCGTCCAGAATTCAAGTGCGGCAAACTGGCCCGAAGCGGTGAACACCGAGGCGCTCATCAACAATGCATGCCAGTTCTGGATGCCACTGGCCGCGGCGGCAATACCAAACATCACCCCAAACAGGAAGGTGGAGATGAAATAATCGCCAGAGGTACGGATGCCGAGTAATGCGCTGTGCCAGGTGGTCATTTGTGGTTACGCGCCAGCTTTTCAAACATGACCAGCGCGGCGAGCACGATGGCAAACCCGACCCACTGCAACAGGGTGAAGGTCTCACCGAAAATTAACCAGGCGAATACTGCTGCCATAGGCGGTTCAATCAGCGTGATCATCGCGGCCCGGGTCGCACCCAGTATTCGGGCCCCGGAGAAAAAGGCCACCCATGAAATACAGTAGGCGACACCGTTACCGGACAGGGCAACCCAGCCGATGGTGGTCTGTGGCTGGTTAAACTGGCCAAACAGTAGCAACGCCAGGCCGAAGATCGCGACCCCCCAGAGGCTCATATACAAATTGGAAACCAGCGACCCCACCTGTTCGACCACTTTTCCGTTGACCAGGGTGATGACCACCGAGGACAGCATGGCGAGCATCGCCAGCGCGACACCGACGAAGCTGATCTGCTCGAGGTTTACCCCCATGATCAGCATCAGGCCGGCGAAGGCGATCGTGCCCCAGAGCCATTGTGCGGCGCGCATTCGAACTGACCCGGCGAAGTGCTCATACACTGCCAGCGCCATCGGGTACAGGTACAGGATAAGAATGGCGAGGCTGATATTGATCGACACGATGGCGCCGAAGATGCCGTAGACAAACAACGCGCCAGCAATGCCGACGACGACGCTGTGCAGCAGCATGCCCTGTGGCAGGCGCAGGCTCTGCCTGACCATAATGGCTGCGCTGAGCAGGATCAGCACGGCAATGATACCGCGGCTGAAGGCTACGGTAAGAACATCGCTGCCGCTTTCATAGGCAAGCTTGGCCGTGGTTGGCAGAAAAACGACCCCGGTTCCGGAAAGCAGCATATAGATTATGCCGAGTGCATCGCGAGAGATCGGCTTTGCTGGCACTGTGCTGGTGGTCACGTCGCGGTCCTGGATTCCTGCTGTGTAATTTTCACGCGCGAAGATACCACAGGCGACAGCTGCGAATGTGGATTTATTTTTCGCCGGCCAGGCGCTGTTTTAATTTATAATTTCCCCTTGAATCCAGGACGGAAATACCGGGGGCAAGCAATATGCATAAGTATGCTATAGGTCATATTCCGCAGAATCTCGAACCCTGGCCGTTCGATAATCCGGACTCCGACTATAAAATCCTGCGCGGCAATCCGCGCGCCTCGGGGCGGCTCGATTTCGGTGGCAACGAGGCGTCGCATCGGCTTGGTATCTGGGCCTGTAGCGAGGGTGCTTTCGAATGTACCGAACTGGGTGACGAATTGCAGACCATCGTCAGCGGGCGACTGGTCTTGACCCGGGTAGGCGGTGAGTCGATCGAATGTGGCCCCGGCGACAGCATTTTTACACGCAAAGGTGAACGCGTAATCTGGGATATTCAGCAGGACGTGATCAAGATATTCTTCACCCACCTTGGCGACGGGACTTCGGGTTAGGCTGCTTGCTTTGCGACGAGCAGGGGTCTTAACATCCACAGGCCGATAATCGGCCCCGGCACCAGTAACAGGAAAATGTAGCGGGGACTGATTTGCGTGAGCATCGCGCTGGCCAGTTGGATGCTGAATATCGTAATCAGGAAACCAATTGAATTGACGATGGTAAGCGCCGAACCGACGTATTCGCGCGGTGCATTTTCGGCATTCAGGGCTGAAAACTGCGGTGAATCGCCGACCACGGTGATGCCCCAGAGCAACAGGAAGCAGAGAAAAACGGGCGGACTCGAGTTGAACAGGAGCGGTGACAGCAGGCAGCAGGCTCCTGAAATCGCGAGTTGAACTGCCGCCACGCGGGCGCTGCCAAGTCTGGCGGAAACGATGCCGCCGACTGCGGACCCGAAAAACCCGCTTGCGATCACCAGAAACGACCATAGTGGCACATTCAGCGCGCTGTCGTTGCTGTTGCTGTAGGTCAGCAATAACAGCGGGATGAAAGCCCACAGGGTATACAGCTCCCACATATGTCCGAAGTAGCCAAACGCCGAGGCGCGAAAGCGCGCCGAGCGGAATATGATTTTCAGTGCCAGAGGGTTGAAAACCGAGCTTTTGGACAGGAAAGGTCCGTCGGGGACCAGCGCCAGCATGATAAAACCGCCGAGTATTGCCATTGCCGAAACTACCAGCATCACCTGTTCCCAGGGAAGCTCGGCGCCGCTGCTTCTGACCAGGTGCGGGAAGGCGGTGCCCAGTACCAGTGCGCCGACCAGGTAACCCAGTGCCCGTCCAAGC
>Ga0265309_10000583_pt1 | contig 14818 bp, 13 predicted proteins | sample Helome_FD_192492 | JGI IMG/M metagenome (GOLD analysis project Ga0265309, IMG submission 192492) | Marine sediment microbial communities from subtidal zone of North Sea - Hel_20160524 (Illumina Assembly) | ecosystem: Environmental > Aquatic > Marine > Subtidal zone > Sediment ...
AAGTTAAGACACAGACACAAGCTGATAACTGGATTAATTATAATACAATTGAAACTATTTATGATGAATTATCTGATGAAATGTGGACAACACTTATTAAATATTGTAAGCATAAAGTTCCTGAAAGAGATATGAAAAGAAAATTCACTAGACTTAAACAGTTCTTAGGATTTTTAGTTTGTTCAGGTTATTACGTACCTCCTCGTAGAAACGAAGATTGGATTTTAATGCGATGGGATAAACCTGTAGATTCTGAAGTCGATGACAATTTTGTTAATTATATAAATTGGAATGATAAACAATTTGTTTTTAATGTTTATAAAACATCTGACTTCCATAAAACACAAATCGTCGATATTCCTAATCCTCTCTTTAAATGGCTTAAAACATTTAAACGTATTCGAAAGAATGAATTAGTATTTGCTACTGATATGTATCATACTGAATATACTACACAACAATTCGGACACATGTTTCATAACTTCTTTAAAGAATTACCTGTTAATCATATCGCTCATGGTAAAAAAATATCAACTAGAAACTTCAGACAAGCTTATCTATCTAATTTATATAAAGATGTTCCTAAATTAAAGGATCTCGAGAAAACAGCTAATGATATGGGCCATACAGTATCCGTAGCATTAAAGTATTATGTAAAACAATCCGGTATTACTCAGGAAATATTAAATAGTTCTGATGTTATAGATATCGATACAGATACAGAGTCTTAAACACCTACTACTAAATCACTATCATTATCACTCATACTAATTTGTGAACCTGTTCTATTCATTGTCGGACTTTTAACTTTTCTATGTATCTCTAGACCCCAACATTTAATCATTGTACATTTTGATAACCTCATACCCGCACAAAATCCTGCTAGTAAACCACCTATAGCACCGATTAAAATTACTAAGTCTTGTGTACTCTCTATTACTGGCATTATAAATATATTATTTTAAATATTTAAAAAACATTTAAAATTTTATTTTTTTTTTTCTAATATTATTATATAATATAAAGAAATGAGTTACGAAGGAGATTCCCAAGTATTCGATATCCCGACCAATTTGTCTAATATTGTAGCACCCCCTACAAGTTACGATAAATCTATTCTTAGCAGGGATGAAATCCGTTTTAATGCACAAGCTATTGCCTATAATAATACAGCACGTGATATTACTATTAGACTTAACAGTGCTGGCTATGTAGATACAGCCACTTCATATTTATTTGTAGACCTTAAAGTAGATTACTCAAATTGCCAGATCCTAGAAGAAGGACTTTTTAATTTAATCGGCCAGGCAACACTTTCAGTAGCTGGTAAAATTGTAGAACGTGTGGAGGATGTATCTGAGCTACTTCCACTCCTTAAACATTCGTGTACTCAGGAATGGTTACAAACCGAAGGTAAACTTGGAGGACAATATAGATATGTTAAATCATCAGGTTATCACACTAATATTGTAAATACAGATGCTGTCGATGACAAGAATGACACTATTAATATTGCCGTTATGGGTGCTGGTCCCACGACCGCCGATTCTACTGTTAAAGAAGTTAAGATGCCCGTTGCTGGAGTTACCGCCGATTCAGGCAAAGTTATTGGCAGAAACACTGATAATCCATATTATACTGGAGCAACTGTTAGACATAATTCTATGAATACTTGTGGTAAAGGACCTGGTGATAATCCTATATGGAATAACCTTCCTGAAGGTACTAATGATGCTAATGATCAAGCCAGAACTCTTTGTATACCATTAAGCTTAGTTTTTGGCCTCTTCAGACAGCATAATACATACCTCCCAGTAAGAAATATGCCTTTAGAAATTAAATTGACATTAAAACAATATGGAGAAGCATTTATTCACGTACCGCCTTGTGTTAGTGATAAATTACAATTAAGAGCCCTTCCTCTCGCTGGTGGTGATTCTTCTGGAGATACGACAATACCTGCTACTGGTACTGTTATTGCTCCAATTATAACTAATATTACTGATAATAACTTTGCTGGTTATTCTCTTACTAATGTCCATATTCTTACTGATGTATTAACACCGGCACCAGCTCTTGTATCTAAAATTGATTCTATGGCTGCTGGCAACACTGGTATTAGTATGATTATAGATACTTATAATGTTAATAAACAACCAGTCCAATATGCTGAAAATATTAACTTAGTTTCTACTAGATCATATTCTCACCTTAAGGATGTATTCACTACATTTAAACCCGCCGAAATAGAGACTAACTTGTTCTTACAAAAAACTGATCGATATTATGGTTCAGTTGTAGAAAGTGTATCTACACAAATTGGTTCTAAAGTTATGCCGTCTACAAATCCCGCTGATAGCATTAATGAATTATTTATTAACTTACGTAAATGTCTTGGTATACAAAATAATATTGGAAATAGTCGTGGAGTTGTAAGTTTAGATTCGTATCAAGGTAAACCTGATGCTCCTATGGCTAATACACTTAAATTAGGTTATACTCATGGTTTTATTCCAGATCTCTTCCTTGCCAGAGCTACAACTGGTAACGACCTCCAAAAGAAATTATTAAATGCTCACAATTTACCTGCTCAATGCCATTCTAACTTCGTCATTGGTACTAACACACAGCGAGTTCTCGCAAGCTCCTCATTATCCGGATTAAACAGTATTGGAACTTCGTACACATGTACTACAAAGGTTAAATTCAAGAGATTTAATCAAAATGATGGTGGTAGTGCTAATAATTCATCACTCGATAACTGCTGGGGTAATATAGATATGATCGCAACCCAAATAATGCACTCAGATGTTCTTCTAAATGTGGCAAATGGGCTCTGTTCAGTATTGGAATAAGGAGGTTTTTGGTCTTATAAAAAAATAAAGTAATTTTAGTAATAATTTTATTTTTTTATACATTTAGAAGATTTTTGATGATTTTTTAAATGATGTTTAGAACCAACAAAACCGCAAATAGGACAAGATATCTTTTGTTTTATTTTATCTTTATTTTTATGATAATAATCTATAGCCCTAGCATTATGAACTTCTTTATTTTTTTCCTTATGTTTTTCATATAATTTTTTTCTATATACAGGTCCTTTGTCCTTTGATAGTTCACTACCAGTTCTTCCGGCTATACACGTATTTACACATTTATTATTTCGTTGATACAATCCTTCTCTTCTATGTAAAACATATCTAGAATAACATGGAAAATTTTCAATTAGTTCTATAATATAATTATTTTTTTTTAAAATTTCAAATGATGTTCTATAAGTTACTCCTTTTATTTTACTATTAAATGAAACATAATCATTTTTATGCCTGGTTAATCTTTCCTCTAAGGTACAATACGTAGAACCAATATAAATATCACCCGAAGTTTTACATACTAGTTTATATATTTTTCCTTGTAAAAATTGTGGTCCGTATATTCTTATTAATTTTTCAAACATCTCTAGTTTTTTTTATATATAATAATAAATAATTTTTAAATCAAATTTTTTTTTATTAATAAATAATATAAATGCCAACGAAAGTACATAAGTTAATTTTGTCTACCCAAGATAAATTACCACACGAGTCCCATTCTGATTGTACTATTAATCTACATGCTCCTATAAATAAAGCAACTGGATTTCGAGTGTGTAGTTCTCATATTCCCGTCGATCAAGGGACATTTACTTTTTACGAAAATACTTTAGAATATCAGTTATCATCAAACTATACTTTTCCTAATATTAAAAAAATACAATTTATTGTTACTAATACAGATACAAGAGCATTAGATTTAAATGCTACAATATTATTACCTAACGCAACCTATACTAATACTGCCTTAAATACATTATTTACTAATAATTTTATTTATAGTGGAATTAATAGTTGGAATGTTACATCAAATACTATAACTGCCGACTTTAACGCTGCTACTTACAATAGAACTGCCGAACTTATAGCTTATAATCATAAAGATGAAAAGACAAGCCATGATTTTCTTAATATAGACTTTACTCCTAAAGTTTTACCACATGCTGAAACATTTAATGATGAAAATAACAAATTCGAATATGTTTTCGAAGAAATGTTTACCTTCCCTAAAATTCGTAGAATTGTTTGTAAATATGATGAACCCATAACAGGAAATCAACTTAATGCTACATTAGATTTAAATGATCAAATTCCGGTTTTTAATATTACACAATTTGTAGCATTACTAAATACAGCATTTGCTACACCTCTTTTAGCTACTTTTTCTTCTACACATGTAGCTGCTACGAATTTAGATTCAATAATTTTAACTGGAACCGGTTCCGACAATGTTAAAAATAGAATAATAAATTTTACTGCCTATGATCAAAATTTTAATAAAATAGAACAAGATGGACATCTAAATCTTAAATCAATAGACATATTTGTACCTGCTGGTCAAGTTATGGGAGCAAAAACAATTACCACACAAACTAATCCTGCTGGAAAATTATCATTAGACTTTTCAGCTTTAAATAAAGTATCATTTAATATAAACCAAGTTTATACTGGGCAACAAATTGTAGACCAGCTAAATACTTTAGATGAACCAGCCAATACTGCTATCACATTTGCCAAAAATAATGATATATTAAGCATAGATAATGATACACCTAACCTTGCAAAAACATTTTTATATATTAAAAAAATACAACTACAAATTCAAACAGCCACTACATCAATTATACAATTTTTGGATTTCGACAATATACCAGATGATCTTAATGCTGATAGTTTAGTAGTTTATCTAAATATGTTCTTAACAGGCGGAGAGTTAGCCGGTACTGAACCAGGTCAAACTCTATCTTATGATATTACTGGTAATACTTTAAGTTTAGTACCACCTTCATATCATCAAGAAAGAGTTTTTAAATTTACAGCTTTAGATGACAATGATCAACCTACCACAACATCTGGATTAAACTTCTCAGGCAACGAATTCGAAATAGCTGCTAATAGCACTTCGGCTGCTAATATTACTACTAATATTATTTTTACATCTACAAGTGGTGTAGCAGACACGTATGCTAATACGACTTTAACACCACGTGGTAAAATGAGTTATCACCTAAATGATACTTTAGGATTTGTTAAAGGTGGTATAGTTATTAATACAGGCAATGTTAAAAATGCTGATAAAGCAATGACTTTAGCAAACAATAGTGATGTAGATATTAATTTTACTACAACTATGGATATATCATCCAAAACTACATTTAATAATGTTATTTCTAAAGTAAATTTTGATCCATATGAGACTTACACTGAAAGCACTTTATTAACATTTTTAAATGGTAACTTTTCTAATTTTACTTGGTCATTCGAAGATCATAGACTTAAGATAGTTAGTTCTAATGCTAATATCTTAAGATTATTTAAAAATGAAAAATTAGGAATTGTATTTAAAAAAACAGATGTTAATTCTGTAGATATTGCGCCCAGTGCGACTTATGTAGCCGAAGCAGTATTAAATGGTTCTACACATATCATGTGTTATTTAGGTTTATCGATTTATAATGATTCTGTATGTTCTAAAAAAAATAATCAAGCTCATGCTAGTGATATTGTGGCTACTTTACATAACCGAAGTCGTATGACTTATGGTGATTATCTAGAACAAAACGACGAAGCTACTGATATTATACCTATAAATGCAAGTCAATTTCAATCAATAAGAGTAAGAAGTTATAATCCTAACTTTCAGCTTATTCCAAATCAACACCTTCCAACCCATGTGGAATTAAATGTATTTTGTGATTATTAAATTAATAATAATTATTTTTTTCTTAAATTAAAATATACATAATGGAAAAAAGACGTGTAGGTCGTCCGTGTAAGCCTTGTGGTACAAAAAAAGCCCCATATACAAAACCAAAACCTAAACCTAAACCAAAACCAAAACCTAAAGCTGCCCCATCTGCTCCCAAAGCTTCAAATACTTTAACTGGTAGTACTTTTCAAAGAAATGCTTTAGGAAAACATATTATGAATATAGCAGGTGCAACCTTACCAATAGCGGTAAGTTATATGTCATCTGGTCGTGTTAATTTACCATTTGTAAATTTTAGATAAATAATAATCAACGGATGCTAATTATAGCACCTCTTAATTATTAATGTATAAAATATCAATATCCAATAACAAAAAATAGAGCCTATATGAAAAATATTTGAGTCAAAATAAAAAATATGTGGTGGACCCTAGAGATGAAATTTAGTGATCGGAAAACCCGGAATTTAATACAACGTAGTTACCGATAATATATAGTAACATTTTATTTTTAAGTATTTATAAATTAAATTTATTTTTATATGTTTTGATATTACTACTCATATTTCTACTAGAACCCCATAGAATAAATCTCGATAATGATCCTGGATTTACTGAACTCCAATTTTCATTTACCTTATGCCTACTTATGTAAGCTTGTTTTTTTTCATTACTGGCACCATTAACAAAAGTAGTACTTCCTTTACTTCCGAAATGTATTTGCTTTGTTCTTCCATTACTTATAGTTGCTACATACTTCTTATCGGGTTTAGGCGACGGTTTCACTGATACTAATTTCATATATATATATTAATATATTTTTATACTAATATTCTTTTATTCCAATGTTTAGGATATTTTTGTGCGTGAGTTGGTTTATATTGTTTTAAATTATTTAATAAAGCTCCATAATTTATTTCGTTTCCAGTACCATCAGAATTATAGGGTTGTTTCGTCGGTATCGTTTTTGGCGGTATGACTACTGTTGCGAGTGTGTACTTTGGCACTGTATATAATCGAGTCTCCCAATCTTTCTTCGAAGGACCTTTTTTCGTCTTCATTCTTAAATATATTATTATAACGTTTTTTTTTTTTTAGATTTAATTGACTTTCCATGTATAGTTCTCTTAACTCTATCTCATTAATTATAAAGTCATGTTCCTCCTGACTGATATCCTTACGGGCTAATTTAGATCCAACTATATGTCTTAAATCCTCACAATTTTTTGTAAATTCTTTATAATTATTTAAAAATAATTGGAATGGAGTAATTTGAGGTATAAAATCTACAAAATCAAATTTTTGCCATAATTTATAATCTCTATATACTCCAAATACTGGTAATTTGTACAATTCTGGATCTCCAATATGCTGCTCGAGACCTAAAAATGCCTCTTTTTTTAATTTTTCGTAATGATTGCGCTGTGCCGTAGAGTTGAATGGCATTCCACTTCGAGTTTTAAATTCCATTTAATATTAGTAAAGAAAAAAATATAAAATATAATATATAACTATATAAATGTCTGATCATTCTGATATCGAAGAAAATATTAAACAATCACGCATAGATCTTAATATTAAAAAAAAACCACCACGTCAACAGACTGAAGCCCAAAAACAAAACATTCAAAAAGCTCTAGCAGCTCGAATGAAAAAAATAGAAGAACGTAAACAGGCTGCCTCTATAGATAAAAAAGAACCTTTAGAACCTCCTAAAACCCAACCTATGGAAATATTGGAACAAGAGCAAGATGAACCTATAGTAGAAACAAAAGCGGCTCCGCCAATACCAAAAACTCCATCACCAAAAGTAGAAAAAGCTCCAGATGAAGTTAAGCAAATGAAAAAAAGAATTAAAAAAATAGAATTAGAAGAATTAGTACAAGAACGTATTAATAATGCTTTGGACGATTATAAGGAGTATAACCAGCAACAAAAGGAAATAAAACGTTTAAAAAAACTGGAACAACGTTTAGAAGAAGAAAAACAAAAAGACCCATATAGGGGTATTAAATTTAGAACACCTGATGGATTAACCTTTTAAATATTCGATACTTTAAAAAAAAATTTGATTAAGGATTTATTATTGATCCTTACATAATACACAACAAATTATAAATGAATCGATACGCTATACTGGATAAACTATCAAAGATGGTAGCTCAAGAAGAAATTAATGAAAATGCTTACAATAAACTATGTAAAAAACTTAAAAAAGTAAAGGATTCTAGATGCCAAACACATACTCCAGCTTTAATAACATATGAAAAGATTAAAATACACTATAACTACGGTTGTGATGGTAATATTGACGGGACATCATTACAAACAAATGTTAAAAGGAGTTTTGTATTGATGCCTAATAAGCTTTATGAAGCATTTGAGATGTATTTATGTCCCATTCCAACTCCTGAAACAATAGGATATGTACAAACACCGAAAACAAAGATGGATTTTTTAAATTTCGCTGCTGAGCGACATTATAATGATGAAGTATCTGGTATGGTTATAGCACTGAGACATGCGGAATGTGATTATAATAGAGCCTTTAAGTACATAGATTGTTTAAGTAATAAAAGTGACCAAAGAGAAATTAGATTTTTAAAAATTGCCGATACAAAATATGAGCTATGAATCTGAATTATAGAAAAATTATAAATATTATTTTTTTTCGATAATTAAAAAAAAAATTTGATTAAAAGAATTTAAAAATAATCCTCTTAATTAAATTATTAAAAATATGAAAAATGAATTAGCCATGTCGACGGGAGAGCTGCCACTCTCCTCATATAGTAATAGTAACAAAGCTTTAAATGATTTTAGGTCTAAGTATCCAGATATTAAACTAAAATTTGTAGGATATAACTTAAAGTGGAGTGAAACCGAAAATAAATATAAAAAAAAACAAGTTGAGAAGTGGTCGGGTGATAAGATAGGCACTTTAAAAGACTTCGATAAATTCATGACAACATTTGATAAACATGATAAACCTCGTATTAGAGATCATATTTGTATAGAATTTGATATTAAAGATACTGATACTGCTATGATTGACTTTGATAGTAATCATCATACATTAGAATGGATACACGAAAATTATCCATTTTTAAAAGATCATAAATCATTTCGAGGTAATTCTGTTGGATATCATTTCTTTGTACAAAATGACGCTAATTTAAATATTAAAAAAGAGACTAATTTAGACAATAAAAAAATCGATTATATAACTAATTCTGTCTGGATACCTATTTATCAATACGAAGAATATATTAATTATAAACCTAAATTTATTAGCGATGATCAGTTAAATTTAATATCGGAGGTTATTTTAAAAAGTAAACATAAATCTATGATTGATGTTCTACCTACCGATATACAACAAAAAATTTATAGCTATAATAATAAGGAAGTAGAAGAATTACTTTTTATTATAGATAAAAAACGTGCTGATGATTATGCCGATTGGTCTAAAATCATTGCCAGTTTGAAATCAAAGGATTTAGAAGAGTTGGTTCACAAATTTTCTATGAGATGTCCGGAAAAATATATACATAATGACGTTGTTGATAAATATAAAAACTCAAATATTCTAAGTATTGGAGTTGTTTATAATTATGCTAAAATAGATAATCCCGAGAAATTTAAGCGTATCAGATTAAAATATAAATTTAAAGATCTAGACTTTCAGTTAAAAGATTTTTCTTCCAGTATTTTATTAGCTGAAAAGTTAGCTCCGTTCTTAAAAAAATCATTAGTATGTATAAATGATCCTAAGACACCGTGGTGTTATTGTAAAGATGGCATTTGGCTGAAACTAAAATCTCCTCATTATGCCGTAGCTACTTTTATAGAAAAAGGAGTAGAAAATACGTTAATTAAAATATCAAAAGAAATAACAGAGCTAGACGAGGAAGAAGATGATAAAAAAAACCAGTTAGAATTAAAGAGAGAACTAATTATAAAATCAAGAAAAGAATGGGATAAAAGTAGTAATGCCTCCCAGCTTTATAAAATATTAGAAGTTTTATTATGTGATAATAAATTTAATTCAACACTTGATGCTACTCCATATCAATTAGCATTTAAAAATGGCACTTTTAAACTTGACACAATGACATTTTATGATGGACACTTTGAAGAAGATTTAATAAGTAAAATTTTAGATTATGATTATATTGTAGAAAACATTGATGGCGATGTTAGAGGGACTATGAAAGAGCATATACTTAGAATATGTAATGATAATCAGGATGATATGGATTATATAATGTCTTATATAGGTTTTGCTTTGTGTGCTGTACCTCATGAACACCAGCAATTTAGATATCATATCGGTAAAGGTGGTAATGGTAAATCTGAACTACTCAAATGGCTTCGAAGTGTTGTTCCAATTTATATTAATGATGTCAATAGTAATACCATAGACTCAAATTTTAAAAATCCTCATAAATTTATTAAAAATTTTCAAGGGGCGAGATTATCCCTTATAGAAGAATTGCCTAATTCTAAATTAAATACAGCTTTATTAAAACATCTATGTGACGGAACTAAAAATTATAATAATGAAGTTATGTTTGGAGAAAATGAGGATATTAATTTGTTAGCTAAAATTATAATTAATAGTAATGAATTTCCAAGTGCTGCTAAATTTGACTCAGCCCTACAAAGAAGGTTTTTTCCAGTAAGATTTAGTAATAAATTTGTGGATAATGAAGTTGAATGGAAAAAAGCTGAAAGAGAAGGATTTGAAAATATCAGATGGCAGGACAAAAATATCAATAATTTATTTGTTGACAATCCTATGACCGGTTTGTCTATTATTATGGAATATATGTATAACTATGTTAATTCTCATAAATTAGTTGACTGTCCACAACACTTTTTAGATGAAAAAGAAGATATTGTAGATTTAAATAATACTTTTGACACGTGGTTATATGACAATATTGAAATAAGTGATTGTTATTATGAGTCAAAAACAGCTATTATAAATGCTTATAAAGCGGAAACAGGAAATGTTTTAACAGATAAGGAATTAAGATTCCAGATGAAAGATAGTAAATTTAAATATGATAGAATTAAAAAGAAAAATAATTGTAAAGGGTGTTATATAGGATTTGAATTAAAAAAGGAAGAAGCTGAACAAGAATTTATTAATGATAACGATGTACTCGACTTATAAATAAGATAATTTAAATAATTATTATATTTGTCAGTCAGGGGACCGAAGGACCGAAGGACCGCAAAAATACAAAGTTTTCTTATAATGCGATTTTGAAAAAACTTTTAAAAAAACGGTCCTTTCGGTCCTTTTTCAAAAAACGGTCCTTTTGTATTTATACTAATAAATATAATATTTTATTATTTTTTCTAATATAATTTTAAGGTAACTAAAAAACATGGAATATAAACTTAAAAAACTGTCTATTAGAGATATATCTAATTTAAATAATATTTATAAATATCTTGAATCTAATCCTAAGTGTCTAAAGAGTTTATTCGAAAAAACAAGAGGTAAGAATAATCATCATGCTACAAAAATAGGAGTTCTTGATCAACAAGGTGCTCGAGGTTCTACTGCTGGAATTGTTAATTATAGAGGTGTAGATAAAATTTCTAAATTATCAGAAGAACACCCCTTTTTAGATGACCTTTTACTTGTATTTTTAAACTTTCATCGTCCAGACTTTATATTTAATAGTGTTTTTATAACTAAAAACTGTCAATCTAAACCTCACAAAGATGGCAATTCATCATTTTCTGTTATAGTAACGGTAGGTGATTTTGAAGGAGGCGGATTATATGTAGAAGAAAATTTTGAAAAAACACACCTTTTTCCTATAAGAACCTACTCACTAGAATTTAATGGAAGTATATATAAACATTGGACTGAACCATTCTCCGGTACAAGATACTCATTAATTTTCTACAATTAATTTAATTTCTTTAATTATATATATGAATAGTTTTTTAATCGATTTTCCACTCCGAGAACAACGATTAGACAGAATGTTAAAAGAAGGATTACCATTTAAATTAAAATTTATTAAAAATAATCATAAAAAAAATCTTGTAAAAATATATAAATCAAATGGTAAAGATAGACATAAGCACATGGGGAACTGATGTCGATACCCATACTAATCAAAATAAAAGTAAATTCTTTAATCTTACACCATCTAGTCAAGGCGCCGGTTTAGATATAGAATTCCAAAATTCACTACAAAATAGTGATTATGAATTCAGAAAAGACCCACAAGGTGCCATATCTGCCGAAATGGAAAGACAAAAAGTTAAAGGTATAGTTTTTAGATTCAAAGATCGCCGAGCATTAAAAAATAATATGGGTTTTAAAGCACCTAATTTAAAGGATGTAGTTAAAAATATACAAACGGCATCAGCTGGAAATTATATGGCTATAGTTAATGACCAAATAGATAATGAAAAATTTGAACAAAATATCCAAAAATACTTTGATATTACTGGATTACAACAATTTGACCAAAATATGGGAGTATTATTTGATACCCTGAAGAAACATGGTATAATGATGGAAGATGAAAGACAACGTATTGAAGAAATGATAAGAAATGGTGATATTAGAATTATACAAGATGAGACCATCGCACAAAAAGTTGTACAAGATAGAGATTTAATGTATTGGACAACAAATTTTGTTAAATACTTTAAACAGGCACAAAAAGGTATGGCTGCAGCTGAAGCAGGGAAACAAATATATAATATAATTACCGCATTTATTAAAAAATTAATGGATTATTTAAGATCTATGAGAGTACCTGTACCTAGAGCTTTCGAAGTTTTTGTTGGTGGTGGTGGTCCACCGCCCCCAGGAGGAGGAGGTGGTTATGGAGGAGCAGGTAGAGCAAGACAACGTGTAGTTGTTGGAAGACCAGGACAAGGACAAGGTAATGGTGGAGGTGGTGGTCCTCCCGGAGGAGGTGGTTATGGTGGTGGATCAGGAGGTTCTGGAATGGGTGGTTCGGGATCAGGTATGAGTGGCTCTGGAGGAGGAGGTATACCGCCAGAAATAGCATCATCTGCCGCTGGAGCAACTACAAATAGTGGTCATAATGTTGATAATGTAGCTCCTGGAGGTACTTTAGATCCTAATATGTCAGCACAACAAGCTGGAAATGAATATGCTAATAGAATGTCTCAAGCAGATGCTTCATTAGACACATCACAATTACCACAACCTAGATTTACGGGTCAAGAATCTACAAGACCGTCAGAATTAGATATAAGTAGTTCTAATCCTCAAACGACACAAGGTTCTTCACCTCCACCAGAAGGTTTAGGAGATCACGAAAATATGTTATATGAAGCATTTACAGCCTTACTAATGTCAAGATCTACATTCCAAGCTGTAGGTTTGGCAACAGCAGTGGGTATGAATGCTGTTATTGCTAATACTTTAAGACATAATATGCCTGGCAGATTTAGAGATCAAGTATTAGAAGTAATAAGAGGTGGTAGACCAATTATATTAATGGTACAACAATTAATACATATGGGAGGAACAAATTTAGTTAATGCTTTAGTTAGAAGTTTTTATGGTAATATGTTTAATCAGGCTGTAGACGATTTAGCTGATTTTATGGCTGCTTATATTAGAGATTTTATGAATGCTGGATTACCTGATCCGAATCATGTTCCAGATTTTACCTTGTCACAAGAAATAGAAAGAACATCAACTCAAGGTTCAGAAGCATCAAGTGAAGTTATTACTTCTGATTTAACTGATTATGTTTTACAAAGTATAAATGATAATTGTATGGATATTATTAATAATGGTGTTACTTCAACAGATTTAGAACAATTTACGAACATAGTCGGTTTTATAGAGAATTTACCTGTAATGGAAGGCTCAAACCCTTTAATCCATGGTGAATCGGCTACTCAATATATTACTGGGGATATGGTATTCAGCAATTTACAAGATATTTTTATGGAACAAGTAACTAGAGTAACACAGTCCGCACAACAAGGTATGTCTGATATAATGGCATTAAGGCTATTTTTAGATTTAGTTAGAGATAATACAAATATCCGAGCCCCCTTTGATGATCTTGGAGTAGACCAACCTAATTACTCCAGACCCGCAAATGAAATCCTACAAAAATTAAATACTGTTATTAATTTAGTTGAAGAATTTTTAAGAAATCAAGCAAGTACTAGTGGCAGACAAGCAAGTGCTACATCAGAAAGCGAAATAGCCGAAGCCCAAGCTGAACAAGCAGTTTTACAAAAAAGTCAAAGTGCTGGAACTGATTTTTCAGATTTATCTAGAGCTGATACAGAAGTAATTGATTTAATGGGATTAGATCCAAAAACTAGTAGCCAGGCTTTTATAAATAAATATAATCAATTAACAGGTAAACAACAATTAATTACTATACTTCGTAAATTAGAAGGATCTTTAAGAAAAAAACGATCACCAGAATTAATTCGTAATAATTTAGAACTACTTTTTACTAAAACTAGAAGTAAACAAAATGTTAAATACGTTTTTGACCAAATGGGTCGTGACTTAAGTGCTAGAGAGTGGATACAAAGTTTTACTAGAACGGCAGCACCAAGAGCTGGGATGAAGGATTATGTATTAGACAGAATTTTAAATGCTTTAGCCAACCCTTAAAATATATAAAAAAATTATATATATATATAATAATGACTAAAGAATTTATAATAAAACCACCAAAATCTACGGATGAAGGTAGAGAAAAAGTGGATAAAATACTACCACAGATGCCATTTCGTATTTTAGTTGTAGGTAACTCAGCTAGTGGGAAAGGTGTCTTATGTAATAATTTTCTTGGAAGTAATACACAGTTTCCATACAAAAATATTTTTAAAAAAAATATCTTTTTATTTTCATCTACTTATGCTCTTGGTGATAAAAGTTTAGCAAATATGGAAATACCCGAAGAAAATACTTTTGATAATTTGGATGAGGACATTATAAGACAAATTCTTCTAGAACAAAAGCTTAATAT
>Ga0265309_10000584_pt1 | contig 14812 bp, 16 predicted proteins | sample Helome_FD_192492 | JGI IMG/M metagenome (GOLD analysis project Ga0265309, IMG submission 192492) | Marine sediment microbial communities from subtidal zone of North Sea - Hel_20160524 (Illumina Assembly) | ecosystem: Environmental > Aquatic > Marine > Subtidal zone > Sediment ...
CGAGTAATACGGCCTTGCCGCCGGCATCGATGACACGCCGTGCAGTTGCGAAGCCGAGGCCTGATGCGCCGCCGGAAATGACGGCTCTTGCAGTTCCGAGATCCATTTGTTCTCCAGATCGAATTAATCGTTAGTCAATTTCGATTCCGACAGCGACGGCTTCGCCGCCACCTATACACAGCGACGCGACTCCACGCTTAAGTCCACGCGACCGCATTGCATGTACCAAGGTCGTCGTAATACGTGCACCGCTGGCACCGATCGGATGCCCAAGCGCGCAGGCGCCGCCGTTAACGTTGATTTTGGCATGATCAATTCCGACATCTTTCATCGCCGCCATCGTCACCACCGCGAACGCCTCATTTATTTCGTAAAGATCGACATTGTCCGGCCTCCAACCCAGGCGCTCGTGCAATTTGATAATTGCCGAAATCGGTGCCGTCGTGAACCAGGCCGGTTCATGGGCAAAGCTTGAATGGCCGACAAGGCGGGCAAGAACTGCGACGCCGCGTTTCTTGGCCTCAGCCGCAGTCATCAGGATTGTCGCCGCGGCGCCGTCAGATATTGACGACGAACTTGCGGCTGTGACCGTACCGTCTTTGGCGAACGCGGCTCTCAATGTCGGTATTTTGTCGATGTTGACCGTGCCCGGAGTTTCATCGGCATCCACGACGATATCGCCTTTGCGCGTTTTGATCGTAACAGGCGTGGATTCGGCGGCGAATTTGCCACTGGCAAGCGCTGTTTGGGCGCGCGTAACGGATTCGATGGCGAACGCGTCCTGGTCTTCGCGGGAAAAACCGTATTTCGTCGCCGTGGCCTCGGCGAAGTGGCCCATCATCTCACCCTCGTAAGGATCCTGCAGGCCGTCGATGAACATGTGGTCGAGTACTTCCTGATGCCCCATGCGATATCCCGTGCGTGCCTTCGGCAATAGGTAGGGCGCGTTGCTCATCGATTCGAGGCCGCCGGCTACCACGATGCGTGCACTCCCTGCCTTAATCATGTCGTGTCCCAGCATGATCGTTTTCATGCCCGAGCCGCACATCTTGTTTACCGTCGTGCACGGGACGCCGATTGGTATTCCAGCGCCCAGCGCCGCCTGTCGTGCCGGCGCCTGGCCAAGTCCGGCGGGTAGCACGCAACCCATCAGTATCTGATCAATATCGGCTGCGTCAATGCCGGCGTCGGCGACAGCGGCTGATATGGCCGCGGCGCCCAATTCGGGTGATGTGGCACCGGCGAGCGCGCCCTGAAAAGCACCGATGGGTGTGCGTCGCGCGGCGACGATGACGATCGGGTCCTTTGCCGATTCTGCGATCGATTCTGAATTCATTAGGGTCTCCGGGTCGGGCAACGAAGGATGCGGTCAATGCTCGTTGTTTTCAAGCAAGTCTGGCTCTTCCAAAATGCGCAGGATTCTGGCGCGGGACTCCGCCGCCAACGAGCGGTGATCGGCAAACGTCGGGTCGTCTAATGAAATCGGGGGCAGCATGTCGATTCGCAGACGGCAAGGCCTGGGCAACCAGCGACCGGACGGCATCATATGCCGCGTACCGGAAATTGCGATCGGCACGACCGGCATTTCGCCCCTGGTCGCTGCGACGAACGCACCAGGTCGGAAACGGCCGAGCCCTGTCTCTTCGACAAACGTGCCCTCTGGAAAGAAGGCCAGCGATTGACCGCCCTGAGCCGCTTTGACGATGAGTCGCGCATCACGGGCGCTTCCGGCGGCCGTGAATCGCTCGACGAATCGCGAGCCCGCCCGCCGTAGCAGGAAATGCACGATCGGAATGTCGCGCATTTCGCCCTTAATGACGAAAGAGAATCGTGACGGCAGGACGGCTCGCAGAAGCGGCCCGTCCACATAGCTGGCGTGGTTGGCGACGACCACGCAGTGCCCGTCCGGCAGCGCTTCGAGGCCGTTGACCTCCAGCGGCACGAATGACAGCAGAAAAGCGGTTTTGGCCGCCGCAGCCGTAAGCCAGCGTCGCGCCGGCAGACCGGGCACAACTGTGACGACGAGCAGCGAAAAGAGCACAACTATGAGGAAAACTACCCAGGCATAGAGGCCCCAGAGCCCCTCCAGCAAAGCTGTGACGTACTTCACTTTATGTTAACGCCTTACCTAATCTGTGAAGCCGGTCACGCCGGCTATGAGGCTTCGTTATCATACTCAAAAACTTGAAAAAGTTGTGCGTCTGGCGAATATCGCCGACGTGCCGGCGCAAAGGACTGCGCGGACTCGCAGATGGATACTATGGCAAGTACGAATAGCACTAAACAGTCTTCGGACAAACTCGAACGCTCTGAACAGATGGTTGATCGGTTTCTCGATGCAATCTGGATGGAGCGTGGCCTGTCGCAAAATACGCTCGGCGCCTACCGCGCCGATCTGATGACGCTGGGTCGCGGGCTCTCTGAGCAGAATAAATCCATCGACATGGCCGACAAGGCCGATTTGCTGGCGTTTATCGCCAAGCGCGTCGAGTCGGGTGCCAAACCAAGGTCAACCGCGAGACAACTATCGAGCTTCCGACGCTTCTTCCGCTACATTATGCGCGAGGGTATGCGCGACTCGGACCCAACGGCCGACATCGAGATGCCGCGTATCGGTCGCTCGTTGCCGAAAACCTTGACCGAGGCTGAGGTTGACTCGTTGCTGAACGCACCCAATACCGATGAACCGCTCGGACACCGCGACCGTGCGATGCTCGAGCTGTTATACGCGACCGGCCTGCGCGTCTCCGAGTTGATCAATCTGACGCAGTCGCAGATCAATTTTAATCAGGGCGTGTTGCGCATCGTCGGTAAAGGCGATCGCGAGCGCTTAATCCCGCTCGGTGACGAATCGCAGCGCTGGATCCAAGAATTTATTGATGGCCCCCGGATGGAGATTCTGCTTGAACGGCAGACGGACTATCTGTTCCCGACTCGTCGCGGCGACCGTATGACGCGCCAGGCTTTCTGGCACATCATCAAGCGCTACGCTGAGAAAGCCGGTATCGCCAAGAAGATGTCGCCACATAGTTTGCGGCATGCATTTGCAACGCACCTTCTGAACCACGGCGCAGACCTGCGTGTTGTTCAGCTACTGTTGGGCCACAGCGATCTGTCGACCACGCAGATCTATACACATGTCGCCCGTGAGCGACTAAAGGACTTGCACGGCGAACACCATCCTCGCGGCTGAAGACCGGGCCAAATACGGTCGCCGCGGCCGAAACAAAACTCGCCAAAGCAGGGTCTAATTCATGGTGACTTTGCTACACTTGTCCTGCCAAATCCGCCCGAGGAAACGAGAAATGACCCGTAAACTGTTTATATCGCTGTCACTAGCAGCGTGTTGCGCGACCTGCCTGATTATGGGCTCGTTGGCTCTGGCGGCGGATACCGATCCAAATATCGACAAAGTACGGGCTCGAATCTCGGAGCTATTTGACGTAATCGAGCCGGAAAATGTCAACGAAAGCCCGATTGCTGGCTGGTACAAAATTCAGAAGGGATCCATCATCGCGTATGTATCGGAAGACGGTCGCTATCTGTTGCAAGGCGATCTAATCGATCTGGACAACGGCGTAAACCTGACTGACATCAGTCGCGATGAAGCCCGGCGCGATATCATGGCGGTACTGTCTGACGACGACGTCATTAGTTTCACGCCGACTGACGTCAAACATACGATCACTGTTTTTACAGACATTGGCTGCACCTATTGCCGCCGTCTGCACAGCCAGATCGACGATTATCTCGCACAGGGTATTGAGGTTCGCTATCTCCTTTATCCGCGAAACGGTCCGGCATCCCGTGAGTGGAACACCTCCGAAGAGGTCTGGTGTGCTACCGATAGAAATAGCGCATTAACGGCAGCCAAACTCGATCGCAAGTTTGAGACGTCGGCCTGTGATTCGTCGAAGATTCAGGATCACTACGCGCTGGGTCAGCAAATCGGTTTGTCAGGCACACCGGCAATCGTACTCGAAGACGGCACCTTGATTGGCGGTTATGTACCGGCCGACGCACTGTCGCAACAGCTTGAGCAAAAAATAGCGCAAGCCAGCCGCTAGAGCTTCGCTCGTCGCAACTCGTGAATGTGGACACCGTGGTTTTGGCCGCGGTCCTCGAAATACATCTTTAGTGCATAGCGGCCGCTCCGAAACGCGAGATCATCCCACGGAATTTCGTCCTCACTAAACAGGCGAGACTCCAGGCTTTCGTCGCCGGCACCGTATCCACCAATTAGCTTGCCGGTGAAGAACAAGTGCACCTGGCCGGCGTCGATGACGTCGATCGATGCGAACAAATGTCCAATTTCGATTTCTGCGCAGGCTTCCTCCAGCGTTTCCCGGGCACCGCCCTCCGCGAGAGATTCACCGAGTTCCATAAAGCCTGCTGGCACCGTCCAATAGCCGTAGCGCGGCTCAATAGCGCGCTTGCAAAGCAGCACTTTGCCATCCTGCTCGACGACGCAGCCGACAACGATCAGCGGATTCTGGTAGTGCACGGTATCGCAGCGCGCGCAAACCCAGCGTTCGCGGTTATCGTCCTGCGGTATCTTGCGCGCAACATCCGCACCGCAGCGCGGGCAATATTTCATCGGTGGCAACATAAGATTTTCTACAAGTGTTGGTACCGGGAGGGGGACTTGAACCCCCATGGTGTCTCCACCGGTGGATTTTGAATCCACTGCGTCTACCAATTCCGCCATCCCGGCAGTGCTCAATCGGCGCCAAAGGCGCATGCTCTGGGTCGAATGCGGCGCACAGTATATGCGTGCCGGGACGAGCCCGCCATAGGCCTCACCCGAGGTTTTTCAAATATTGCGACCTTTTATTCGCTATGGGCATCTAATATTCGAGACATGAGCAAGTTTTCGGATATCCAGATCGATCAGGCGATTGTTCGGCGCGCACAGCGCGGAGACGCGCGTGCGCACGAGATCATCTATCGCGCTTTCGCATCGCCGGTCTACTCTTTATGTCTTCGGTTTACGCGTGTGCCAGCGCACGCCGAAGATCTGGTACAGGAGACCTTTATCGAAGTCATGCGCTCGGTCGCCAAGTTTCGCGGCGAAGCCAGGATCGGTAGCTGGATTCGACGCATCGCCGTTAGCAAGGCGCTGATGTTTCTTCGATCCGCCTGGACAAGTCGTAGCCGGTCGCTCGCCGACGATTGGGACGACCTGACACCAGGCGACAACGCGAGTCACGGCATTTCACGGCAACCGGACGACGCGCTGGATTTGGATGCGGCACTGGCAAATCTGCCGGCGGTCAGTCGTACCGTCGTTTGGTTGCACGATGTCGAAGGATTTACGCACAAGGAGATCGCAGCATTGATGGGCAAAACCGAGAGTTTTTCAAAGTCGCAGCTATCGCGCGCCTATCAGCGCCTGAGGCCAATGCTTGACGTTCGCGAGAAAGCGGTAAACGCAAATAGTGCGGCGGCGAGGAGTTACTAAGATGGAAAGATCAGAGAAGGATGGCGAAATGATTTACGGCTTGACAGCGGACGAGCGCAGCAGGTTGCAGCGCGGTTTGGAGGAGCTTCCCGAAGTCATGCCGCCACGCGCTGTCTGGTTGAGAATTCGCGAGCAGGCCGAAGCGGAAGGTCTGATTGGCAAACCGAGATTACGCCCATCTGGCGGCTGGTATGCAGGTGCAGGTCTTGCGGCGGCAGTGTTGTTGGCGGCGGTCATCGTTCCCGGAATTAGGAATACCGACCAGCCGATTTTTCCGGTTGTACCAGGCAACCCGACGACGACAAATTCGGCGAATGGCAACGTACTCGAAGCTCTGATGGTTGAGTCTCGACAACTTGAAAGTGACCTGCGTTCGCTGCCAGAAGAACCACGCGTCATACGCGCGGGAACGCAGGCGACGATCCTCGAACTCGAAGATCGCATCGCGGCAATTGACTACCAGCTAAGTGATCCGGACGTGCAGATGACGCCGGAAGACCAGGAAATATTCTGGCGTGAACGCGTCAGGTTGATGAAATCGTTGGTTCGCTTGCGTTACGCGCAAGCGCAGCGGACGGCGTATTGAGTTAGGAGAAAGACACAATGAAGACCACGAAAACCCTCATGCTGATGACGGCAGCCCTACTGATTGCGGGGCAGGCGTCGGCTCAGACCGAGGACGAGCAGCAGGCCCAACAAGGCGTATCGAGTGAAGCCGAATTTTCACAGCGCATGCGCGAGGCCGAAGAACGTCTTGCCGAAGCGGCTCGCGAGGTTGCGGAACTAAGTTCGGAGCGATTGGGATCGATGGGCCGGGGCCTGGGGCGTGACATTCAGCGCTACGCGTTCGAATTCTCGAACAAACCACGCATCGGCGTAACGATCGGAGAATACGGTGAAGGCGCACCAGTGGAGGGCGTCAGTGTCATCGGCGTTACGCCGGGTAGTGCGGCGGCGGATGCTGGCATTCGCGCCGGCGATGTTATTACCGCAGTAAACGGCGAAACAATGAGCGCCGAATCGTCGGAGCTCGCCAATATGCGATTGCTCGAGTTTATGGAGGGCGTTGAGGAAGGCGACAAACTAGACGTCGAGTATTTGCGCGACGGCAATGTCGGAAGGGTAGAGCTTGAGCCACGCGTTCTCGACGATAATGCGTTTGCGTGGGTACCCGGTGCGCCGGGTGGCGCGATTCCACGTGTTCCGGATATTCAAGTCGCGCCCGAGATGGTCGAGAGGTTCCGCTTCTCGTTCGGAGGCTGGCGCGGCGTTTGGGGCGATATGGAACTCGTTGAGCTGAGCGAGGGCTTGGGTCGCTACTTTGGCACAGACAGCGGATTGCTGGTTATCAGCGCACCGCAATCGAATGACTTCAAATTGCAGGATGGCGACGTAATTCAGACTATCGATGGACGCGAGCCGTCTTCGGTCAATCATTGCATGCGCATTCTTGGTTCATACCAGCCGGGAGAAAAACTCGAGCTGAACATCATGCGTGACAGGCGGCGCGAAAAAATCGAGATCGAAGTCCCGGACGATCGTTCGAGCCGGTTGCTTCCGCAGGCGCCAGAGCCGATCAGGCCGGCGCTAGCGCCGCTGCCATCGCGACCGCCGCTGCCGCCGCGACCGCCGGCGGTGGACGAGCGGACCTGAGCATCATGGGCCCGCGCGGCTTTGTTACCATGCGCGCCCATGCATATTTCGGACTTTGACTACGACCTGCCCAGTACGCTGATCGCGCATTATCCAACGAGCGAGCGGCGAGCGAGTCGCCTGTTGGACGTTGGCGACGATCCCGTCAACCGACGATTCTCAGACCTTCCTCAAATTTTGCGTGCCGGCGATCTGCTGGTTTTCAATGACACCCGCGTCATCCCGGCCCGACTGACGGCGCGCAAGGAATCCGGTGGCCGATCCGAGATCCTGATCGAACGCGTGTTGAGCGAGCGTGTCGCGCTCGCTCAAGTGCGTGCCAGCAAATCGCCAAAAGCAGGTTCCCGGCTGCTGCTCGAAGCCGGTTTCGCGGCTCGCATCAACCGGCGCGTCGGAGAGTTCTATGAACTGACGTTTTCCTCTGATATTGCGGCGATTCTGGATGCGCACGGCAGAGTTCCGTTGCCCCCATACCTGAAGCGAGATGCCGAATACTTGGATGTCGAGCGCTATCAAACTGTCTATGCAAGAGATCCGGGCGCTGTCGCGGCTCCAACCGCCGGGCTTCATTTCGATCAACAAATGATGGACGAGACGCGTGACGCTGGCGTTCGCCATGCTTTTGTTACCCTACATGTCGGTGCCGGAACGTTTCAGGCGCTGCGCAAAGAAAACATTGACGAAAATCGCCTTCACAAAGAACGCGTGCACGTTAGCAACACCTGCGTGGACCTGGTCAATGAGACTCGCGCAAGCGGCGGCCGTATTATCGCCGTTGGTACAACTGCCGTGCGCTCACTCGAATGCGCGTCGATTGACGGTGCGCTCGAGCCCTTTCACGGCGAGACTGATCTCTTTATTCTGCCGGGCTACCGTTTCCATTGCGTTGACGCCATGATCACTAACTTCCATTTGCCAAAATCGTCCTTGTTGATGCTCGTTGCGGCATTTGCGGGGACCGAGCGAATCCTCGCCGCGTATCGTCACGCAATAAGGGAGCAGTATCGTTTCTTTAGTTATGGCGACAGTATGTTTTTGACGCCTGAAACTGCAACGTGAAATTCGAGATCCAGAGTCGGCACGATCTTGCGCGGCGTGGCGTGCTCTCGTTCCGGCGCGGCAAGGTGCAGACACCGGCATTTATGCCGGTTGGCACATACGGGACGGTCAAAGGTGTCACGCCCGAAGAGGTCGCGGCCGATGGTGCCGAAATTATTCTCGGCAACACATTCCACTTGATGTTGCGGCCCGGCACCGAGATTGTTCGCAAACACGGCGGACTGCATGAATTCATGAACTGGCCCGGCCCCATCCTGACCGACTCAGGAGGTTTCCAGGTCTTCTCGCTGGCGAAGTTGCGCAAACTATCGGAAGAGGGCGTGCGTTTCCAATCTCCGATTAACGGCGATTCGGTGTTTCTGACGCCGGAGCTATCAATGCAGGTGCAACATGATCTGAATGCCGACATCACAATGATCTTTGACGAATGCACGCCGTATCCCGTCAGTGAAATCGAAGCAGCCGAGTCGATGCAGCTGTCGCTGCGCTGGGCCGCGCGTTCGCGGCAACGATTTGATGAGCTCCAACATGACGAACCGGATCGCGGCGAGGCACTGTTCGGCATTGTCCAGGGTGGCGTCTTTGACGGGCTGCGCGCAGAGTCGCTGGCCGGTTTGGCGGACATCGGTTTCGACGGTTATGCCATTGGCGGACTTGCGGTTGGCGAACCTGAAGCGGAACGCAATGCGGTGCTCGATTTCCTGGGCGCGCGGATGCCGGATGACTGTCCACGTTACCTGATGGGTGTCGGCCTGCCCGTCGATATTGCCCAGGCCGTGATGTACGGCGTTGACATGTTCGACTGCGTCATTCCGACGCGGCACGCGCGCAATGGCCAACTGTTCACGTCACGCGGAACGATCAAGTTTCGGCACGCCGAGTATGCTGACGACACGGGACCCGTTGATCCAGACTGCGGCTGCTATACGTGCCAAAACTACAGCCTGGCTTATCTGCGGCATCTCGAGAAGTGCGGTGAAATCCTCGGCCCGCGCCTCGCGACCATCCATAATCTTCATTATTATCAAAAACTTATGCGAGAAATTCGCGCATCAATCGATGCCGGGACTCTGCCGCAGCTCGTCACGGAGCTTGCGGCTATCTATGACGCCCGAAACTTACGCTTGTGATCGCCAAAGGCGCCCATAAGTAAATAGACCTGTGCCATAATACCGCGCTCGATTTTGCGGCTGTTTCGAGGCGAGCAATACCAATGAGCCCCATCATGAAGCCACGCAATCTCGGAAACTCTACGCTCGGATAATCTTAGTGGAAAATCTCATGGATTTTTTCATCAGTAACGCTTACGCACAGGGTGCGCCACAGGCCAGTCCATTCGGCTTTCTGATGCCGATGATCATTATTTTCGGCGCGTTTTACTTTTTGTTGATTCGTCCGCAGCAGAAGAAACAAAAGGCGCACACCGAACTCGTCTCCGCATTGAGCGTGGGCGACGAGGTGCTGACCGCCGGCGGCATTCTTGGCAAAGTCACCAATGTTACTGAGCATTATGCCGCCGTCGAAATTGCCGACAACGCGATCATCAAGATTCAAAAATCGAGCATTTCGCAAGTAGTGCCAAAAGGGACGGTCGACGCCGCCTGATAGCATGCGTGCGGCAACAGCCCTATGAACAAATATCCTGTCTGGCTGAACTTTCTCGTTCTCACAATTCTACTTGCGGGCATTCTGCTCGCATTGCCAAATATCTATGGCAGCTTACCGGCAGTGCAACTGGCCGATAAGGATGGTGCGGATATATCGGAAACGCGCCTCGCAGAGTTCGTACGAGTCATCGAGAATGCCGGCGTTACGCCTGACGCCGCCTACATGAAGGATGGTCGAGCAGTCATTCGTTTCAGCAGCGACAACGATCAGGTTGAAGCCAACAAGCGCCTGCGTGACAACTATGATGGTGAATTCGGTGTGGCGACTACCTTGGCGCCGCGACTGCCGGACTGGGTGCGCAGCCTTGGTCTGAATCCGATGAGTCTGGGCCTTGATCTTCGTGGCGGCGTATACGTGTTGCTCGAAGTTGACATGAACACAGCCGTTAACAAGCGCCTGGAACTTTATCAGGAAGATTTCGACGATCGTTTGCGCGAGGCGCGAATCCGTCACCGTGTCGATCTCGTTGACGGCATCGTGACGATACGTCTGACCAACGACGAAGACCTGGAGTCGGTTCGTACAATCGTCCGCAACGCGGACCCGGATATCATCATTACCGATGGTGCAGACGGTCGGTCGCTGCGAATTCGCATGACAGATACGCAGGTTCAGGCGCGTCAGGATCTCGCGATCGAGCAAAACATCACGACGCTCAGAAACCGTGTCAACCAACTCGGCGTCGCGGAGCCCATCGTGCAGCGTCAGGGCGTCGACCGCATAGTCGTGCAGTTGCCGGGCGTCCAGGATCCAACCCAGCTCGACAAAATACTCACCGCCACGGCGACGCTGGAATTTCGACTCCAGGATCAAACGGGCGACGAACCCGGCTCGCGCAGTTACCCGGGCCGCGGTGGCGAACCGTCTGCGATACTAAAGCGGAGAGTCATCGCGTCAGGTGATCAGATCATCGATGCCGAATCCGGGTTTTCGGAAGGTCAGCCCGCCGTTTTTATCAAGCTCGACGCCGCTGGCGGCGAGAGCATGCTGCAGACGACGCAGGAAAACCTGAATAAGCCGATGTGCGCTGTGTTCATCGAGACGAGTCGTGAGACCAACATGCGCAACGGCGTGCAACAGGTACGCACGGTCAAGTCCGAGGAAATTATCAACTGCGCAACTATTCGTGGCGTATTCAAGAACAATTTTCAAATCACCGGGTTGACGCCGGGCGAAGCTCGCGACCTCGCATTACTATTGCGGGCAGGAGCGCTGGCAGCGCCCGTCTATAAGATCGACGAGCGAACGATCGGACCGAGCCTCGGTCAGGACAATATTGAACGCGGCTTCAAGGCGATCTCGATCGGATTTCTTGCCGTAATTGTCTTCATGGCTATCTATTACCGTTGGTTCGGCATGATCGCGAACGTCGCGCTGTTCTCGAACCTGATATTTATCGTCGCACTACTCTCGATGTTGCAAGCGTCTCTGACCTTGCCCGGCATTGCCGGTATCGTTCTGACTGTTGGTATGGCAGTAGACGCGAACGTGCTGATTTTCGAACGAATACGCGAAGAAATTGCTGCAGGTGGCAGGCCACAGGCGGCGATTGACTCGGGCTACGAGAAGGCGCTGTCATCGATCGCCGATGCCAATATCACGACGCTGATCGCAGCGGTCGTGCTGTTCGCGTTTGGTACGGGGCCGATCAAGGGATTTGCAATTACGCTGTCGCTCGGAATCATAACGTCGATGTTTACAGCCATTGTTGGCACACGTTCAATCGTCAATCTCGTATTCGGCGGGCGCCGGATCGAGTCCGTGCCGGTTTGAGGTAGCCCGATGCGCCTGATCAAGGAAAAAACCAACATCGATTTTCTCGGCGTGACACGTCGGAAAATCGCGTTATCAATGTCAGTTCTGTTCGTCGTCGTATCGATAGCCTCACTGGCGACGCGCGGCCTGGAATTTGGCATCGACTTTACCGGAGGCGTGCTGCTCGAAGTCGGATACCAGCAGGCCGCGGACCTCGAGGCAATTCGAGGCAAACTCAGCGATGCTGGATTTGACGATGCACTCGTGCAGCGATTCGGCGCCGACACGGATGTTCTGGTGCGCCTGCCACCGCAGGGCGACGCAGAGGCGGCTCAAATTCGCGCCGAATTACAGTCGACCCTCGGTGTCGGCGGCGAGTCCGTGGAGCTTCGACGCGTTGAGTTTGTCAGTCCGCAGGTTGGTGAAGAACTGACCGAGCAGGGCGGCCTCGCAATGATTTTCGCGTTATTGATGATCTTCGCTTACGTGATGTTTCGCTTTCAGTGGAAGTTCGCCACTGGCGCTGTCGCAGCGCTGGCGCACGACGTGATTGTGACCGTCGGCTTCTTTTCAATATTCGGATTGCCGTTCGACCTTACGGTTGTCGCCGCAGTTCTCGCTGTAATCGGTTACTCTCTGAACGATACCGTCGTCGCATTCGATCGCATACGCGAAAACTTTTTCAAGTTGCGTGGCAAGTCGTCTGAAGAATCGATGAACGTTTCGATCAACGAAATGCTCGCGCGGACCTTGATCACCGGTGTTACCACCTTGCTCGTGCTGACCGCACTATTGGTATTGGGCGGTGAATCGATTGCGCCGTTCTCCATCGCATTGATTGTCGGCATCATCGTCGGTACCTACTCATCGATTTACACGGCAAGCGCAACGGCGCTACTTCTGGGCGTTAACCCGCAAGACCTGGTGGAGCCCGTCAAGGATCCGGATCTGATCGACGATCTGCCGTAGCAGCAATGCGCTCTACAATGTATGAGTACGATATCGGCTGCGAATGGTAATGTTAGAATGCCGACATAGCCGGGAGAGTCTGTCATGCGATCTGCTTCGGTTTGCCTCATTGTATTGTTGTGCTCATTATTGCTTAGCGCCTTTCCGGTCGCCGCAAAAGACGGCGTTCACGCGAACGTTCACTCGAGTATTCCCGCTCACGCTAGAGCCGGTAGTCAACTCAATATCACTTGGACGCTGTCGAACGAAGAAGACGGTGAGCCTTTTAACGCATGCCGCGTGTTTATCCGTCTCATCGGCCCAAGCGGTGACTCGACAGAGGCATTCGCTCCTTGCGGCGCCGATGGCCGCTACAGTGCCCTTGCAGAAATTCCGAAAGGCGGGGTGAGTGCGATACAGATCGGTGTGGCCGGGACGATGTCCGACCAAGAAGGCAACAACGAGCGCTCCGATTGGTTGATGGCTTTGGCGAACGACCCGATTGAAAAGTAGGCGACGGCCCGGTTTGGATTGCTAGCGCGCGCATTCAAGCAAGTCCAACGTGCGGTAACTCAATCCACCTGCAGCCACGACTGTCCAGTTACGCAAGCAGTGCCTTAATCTCTTTTGAGCAGAGTTTGGCAAGCGCCGCGTAGACTCGCGGCGTGCCGCACAGCACGTGACCGCTGTCCATGAAGTCTTCGCTGCCGTCCAGGCCCGAAACGATGCCGCCGGCTTCGCGAATGATCAGCGCACCTGCGGCCAGGTCCCACGGCGATAATCCAGTTTCCCAAAATGCGTCTAGGCGACCCGCTGCGACGTAGCAAAGGTCGAGCGCCGCAGCGCCTGGTCGACGCACGCCGGACGTGTGCCTGACGACTTTGCGTAGCATCTCGAGGTAAGGCGTCATTTCCGCGTCGGCCTGGCGAAACGGAAAACCGGTACCAATTAACGATTGTTCGAGCCTGTCGCGGCCGCTAACACGAATTTTTCGGCCATCAAGCTGCGCGCCCTGGCCACGCGACGCCGTAAACAGCTCCTGGCGCAGCGGGTCGTAGACCACAGCATGCTCGAGTTTGCCTTTTATTTGCAGCCCGATCGACACTGCAAATACTGGAAATCCATGCAGATAATTCGTCGTGCCATCGAGTGGATCGATAATCCAGACGAAGTCGGACTCACCGGTGACGCCGGATTCCTCGGCAAGAAATGCGTGTTCGGGATAGTGTTTTTGTACAGTCGCGATGACGGCGCGTTCGGCGGCATGATCGGCATCGCTGACGAAATCGTTGTGACCCTTTTTTTCGACCTTGAGCTTCTCCAGGTTTCTCATTTTCCGAATCAGGGTGTCACCGGCGCTGCGCGCCGCCATGACTGCCACATTAAGCAATGCGTGCATGAAACGATTTCCTCATTTGTAAAGAACTCGGTTCCGGGAGAACCAGGGCGGTAGAATACCGGACTTTGGGCCCGCCACGCCAACTATGTCGATACGCGTTGTACTGATCGGAACGACTCACCCCGGCAATATCGGAGCGGTCGCCCGTGCGATGAAAAACATGTGTCTTGAGGACCTTGCTCTGGTGCGGCCTCGTTATTTTCCACATGACGATGCGACGGCAAGGGCATCCGGCGCTGACGACCTGCTGCAGAATGCAACGGTACTTGAGTCTATGGCTGACGCTATCGCGGACTGCGTCTATATCGCTGGCGCAAGTGCTCGTTCGCGTACGATCAACTGGCCGTGCCTGGATGCGAAAGACGCAGCTGCGCGCGTCGTGGAAGAGAGTGCGAAGGGTACGGTCGCGATTGTGTTCGGTCCGGAGAAAACCGGACTGTCCAATGCGGAGCTCGACCTTTGCGATACGTTGCTGACAATTCCCAGCAATCCGGAGTTCAGTTCATTGAATCTCGCTATGGCAGTACAGGTCGTCACGTACGAGATTCGCGCGGCGATGTCTGAAAAACGGCCGGAATACGAAGCTGATGCGCCAGCGGCGAGCAGTGAAGAACTCGAACACTTCTATTCGCATCTCGAAACGGTTCTTACGAATCTGCAGTTCCTGGATCCTGATAATCCACGACACTTGATGCGACGATTGCGGCGTCTGTTCATTCGCGCGCGACCCGACCAGAATGAAGTCAATATTCTACGTGGCATTTTGACGTCGATCGATCGCAAGCGTGGAGATGCTAAGTGAGCGACGATCCAATCTATCTCGACTACGCTGCGACGACGCCGCTCGATCCGCAGGTCGCAGAGTTCAT
>Ga0265309_10000585_pt1 | contig 14800 bp, 16 predicted proteins | sample Helome_FD_192492 | JGI IMG/M metagenome (GOLD analysis project Ga0265309, IMG submission 192492) | Marine sediment microbial communities from subtidal zone of North Sea - Hel_20160524 (Illumina Assembly) | ecosystem: Environmental > Aquatic > Marine > Subtidal zone > Sediment ...
AAACAGACTGTGGTGGCGGTCGCATCAATCAAAGGGCGGTCGCTCCTGTGCAAAGCAGAAGAAGTGGCCCAATTGGCCGGTCCTGGACGCGGAGTGATCGTGATGAAATTAGACGCCAAAGATGCAGTAGTAGGCTTTAAACTCTTGTGTGCCAAAGATGACCGCCTGGTTCTTGTTAAAGAAGGTGGCGGAACCCTTCCGGTCACACTTCGCAAATATCAGGTGGTCGGACGAGGGGGGAAAGGGCATGCGCTCTTTAAGCGCGGACGTCTCAGCGGCATGGAACCAGTTGAGCTAAACATCCCGGTCTTTCAAGCGGAATCACCATCGTAAAGGGAACACCATGCGAATCACGTATCCAAATTTCTCCCGAATTCTTCCTTTTGGTATAGAAGGTTGGTGCCATGGCTAAATCATACGGGGCGAGTGACATTATTGTCCTGGAAGGTATTGAACCGGTTCGCCGCCGACCGGCAATGTATATCGGTGGGACCGATAAAACCGGGCTTCATCATTTAGTCTGGGAAATTTTAGATAACGCCATTGATGAAGCCATGAATGGCTATGCCTCTCAGATTATTGTGGAATTGGATAAATCGCGAGAAGGCCTTCGCATTACCGACAATGGCCGAGGTATTCCCGTGGACAAACATCCCAAGCACAAGAAGTCCGCACTGGAAATTATTATGACCACGTTGCATGCCGGTGGAAAATTTGAAACCGGTAGTTATATACATTCTGGGGGTCTGCATGGCGTTGGGGCTTCGGTCGTGAACGCGCTCTCTCGTCACCTAGAGGTGCAAGTTAAGCGAGAAGGGAAGGAATGGGAACAGACCTATCAAGCAGGGATCCCACAAAGTCCAGTGAAAGCGAAGGGTAGCGCAAAAGGCACTGGAACCTCGGTCTACTTTCGTCCTGATCCAAAAATTTTCGGAAAAACCATTCAGTTCGATTCAGGCTTATTGCAAGACAGTTTGGATGCCAAGGCTTATCTGCACAAAGGCTTGAAACTCACCTTCAAAGACGGGACCACCGGTCAGACGCATCATTTTCATCATGAAAAGGGCCTTCAAGAATATTTGCAAAAATTGGTAGGAGATCGCGGGAAAAAGCCCACGGTCGACTTTGTCTTTTACCTTGAACGGCCGCTCACTAATGGAACATCAGGTTCGAACGGAGCCACGCCAAATCTGGGATTGGAAGTGGCCCTCCAATGGACCGATGAGCCGGCCGAATTTGTCAAAAGCTACGTGAACGGTGTGTCCACTCCAAATGGGGGCACCCATGAAATGGGATTACGTGGCGGACTTGTGAAAGCCGTGCGTAATTACATTGAAACGCATAATCTGACCCCCAAAGGTCTCTCACTGCAAGCTGAAGATATTCGTGAGGGAATGGCAGCGGTCCTAAGTGTTCTTGTCCTCCACCCCCAATTTCAAGGACAAACAAAAGAGCGATTGAATAACACCGAAGTCCAAGCCCAAGTAGACACCATCGTACGCCCTGCTCTAGAAACGTATCTAAATGAGAATAAAACCATTGCTGAAACCCTCGTAGGTCGTATGGTGTTAGCTGCCCGTGCGCGGGAAGCATCACGGGAAGCCTCAAAAGCCGTCATGCGCAAGTCAGCCGTGAGCCATCGCCTCAACCTTCCAGGCAAACTTGCTGATTGCCAAAGTACCGATCCATCAATCAGCGAACTGTTCATCGTGGAGGGCGACTCCGCAGGCGGAACAGCCAAACAGGGTCGGGATCTCAAAACCCAGGCCATCTTGCCTATTCGAGGTAAAGTGCTGAACACTGAAGAACTCACCCTCGCCAAGGTGGTCGAGAACAACGAATTGGCCGATCTCATTAAAGTTCTCGGCTGCGGTATCGGGAAAGATTTCGAAATCAAAAAACTTCGCTATCATAAAATCATTTTGTTGATGGATGCGGACATTGACGGATACCATATCAGCACGCTGCTGCTCACCTTTTTCTTTCGCCACATGCCTGAACTTATTCGACAGGGTCATGTCTATATCGCCCAACCACCGCTGTATCGCATCGAGCTCGGGAAAGAGATTCGTTGGGCCGGCACCGATGAGGAAAAAGATCGCATAATCTCCGAAGCCCGCGCCAATGCCAAGCCCATTATTAGCCGCTTTAAAGGGCTTGGGGAAATGTTCCCGCAACAACTCAAGGAGACCACTCTGAACCGCGCGACTCGTCGGCTTCTCAAAGTCGAACTCCTCGACGAACTCAACACCGACCGAACCTTCCATGATTTGATGGGAAAACGTACCGAAGCCCGCTATGAGTTTCTGATGGCCAATGCCGGATCAGTAGAGAATCTGGATGTGTAAGAGCGAGGGAAATGTAAAAAGAGAGAAGTAAAAAAAACCCGCCAACCATCTGGTCTTCCCTCCTTCACGACTTCCTCTTCATTTTCTCTTTTTCACCTCCTACTCACCGTCTATGTTACTCTACCGGGCATGAAGACCGACGATGACCCGACGCAACCACCAACAGCTCTTCAGCAAGTCAAAACTTACCACCAGCAAACCAAGCATGAATTCAATCGATTCGCCAAATCGTTAGGATATTTGGATTGGGCAAATCAGCCCGATCCCTTTCGTCGATTTCACGGGGCGCCCCTCATTTCCTTGCCACTTCTTCAGCTTGACGAAGAACCATTTTCGCCCTCCTATGAGGCGCTGTTCAATTTCCCTTCAATTCCACCGCAGCCAATTTCGCTTAAAACATTGTCTCGATTTTTTGAATATGCCTTATCATTAACCGCCTGGAAAGAATACAACGGCACCCGTTGGGCCCTGCGAAGCAATCCCTCTAGCGGCAATCTTCATCCTACTGAGGGCTATCTGTTTATCGCCAATCTCCCACAACTTTCACTCGAACCAGGCCTGTATCACTATGCCCCAAAGGAACATGGGCTGGAACATCGATGGCAAGTCTCTGCTGAAACAGCTCAATTGATTCTGCAACATCTACCAACAGAAGGATTTTTGGTTGGCCTCACATCCATCCATTGGCGGGAAGCATGGAAATACGGGGAGCGCGCTTTTCGATATTGTCAGCATGATATCGGCCATGCCATTGGCACAATGCGAATCTCAGCTGCAACCTTAGGGTGGGATATGGTCGTCCTCTCACACTCATCAGACGAGACGATTGAGCAATTCCTCGGATTACATCGCAAGCAAGACTTCCAATCATCTGAACTCGAGTATCCAGAGTTGTTGGCTGCCGTCTGGCCAAAAAATATCCACCCATCTCCCAACATGAACTTGGCCTTTGAGAAACCATCGAACCAGATCTTGTTATCAGGAAAATGGCAGGGAACGGCCAACCGTCTAAGTAAAGACGCTCCCGTCCATTGGGACATTATTGTTGAAGTCACAGAAGCTTCATGGAAAACAACACAAGAATCTGAAATGCTATCGTTCACATCTTCTTCCGCCACTCAGAACCCGCATGATGATAAAGAGATCGAACCTCTTGCCGGCCAAATTATTCACCAAAGGCGGAGCGCTGTGGCTTTTGATGGCCACACCAGCCTTTCCGTGGATCGTTTTTACACCATGCTGTTGCGGACCATGCCACAAGGCCAGTTGCCAGTTCCCGCCCGACCTATGCCCTGGGATACACTCTCCTGGAACCCGACCGTTCACCTCGCCCTGTTTGTGCACCGAATCGACGGTCTACCACCCGGAATGTATTGGCTCAATCGCCATCCCCACGAACGAAAAGTGACAGATTTTCAAGCAGCCATGCATGAGCAATTCGTTTGGTCAATTCCCGAAAATTGCCCTTCTCAGCTCCCCCTCCATCTCTTAGAAGAAGGCGATGCCAAAAATTTGGCCATGCAGCTCAGTTGTGGGCAGGAAATTGCGAGTCACAGCGCTTTTGCCCTCGGGATGATTGCGGAGTTCGACGAAAGCTTAGAAAAGTTTGGCCCGTGGTTTTACAAGCGCTTGTTCTGGGAAACCGGGCTCATTGGCCAAGTACTATACCTGGAGGCCGAAGCGGCAGGGATTCGTTCCACTGGCATTGGGTGTTTCTTCGACGATCCCGTGCATCGCGTGCTCGGCTTTCATCCTCAGACCAAGTGGCAATCGCTCTATCACTTTACCGTCGGCGGCCCTGTGGATGATGGCCGCCTATCCACCTTGCCACCCTACGACCCCCACCTCACATAAGTTCATATGACCCAGAAGCATCCTAATCCTTTACCACGAACGTTTTTTGATCGACCAACGTTGAAGGTCGCGAAAGATTTGTTGGGGAAGGCGCTAATAAAGAAGACTCCAAGCGGGATCCTTCAGACTAAAATTGTTGATGTGGAAGCCTATGTGGGCCCGAAGGATAAAGCCTGTCATGCCTCAAAAGGGCGAACAAAACGCACGGAAATCATGTTCGGCCCCGCCGGATTCACCTATGTCTATCTCATCTATGGGATGTACCACTGCCTCAATATCGTGACCGAACGAGAAGAGTATCCTGCTGCCATCTTAATTCGAGGATTAGAAATCTTGGGAGAAGATGATCCCAAAGCTTTACCCACACGTATCGACGGTCCCGGTCGGGTCTGCCGTTTCCTGGAAGTGAACCGCACACACAACGGTCTTGATGCCACACTCGGCACGACTCTATGGATCGAAGACCATGGCCTAACCATTTCACGAAGACAGATTCAGGCTCTCACACGAATCGGCGTGGACTACGCCGGAGAATGGGCAGATAAACTGTGGCGGTTCCATCTACCAGTTCCACGATCGTCAAAGAGACGTCTAATCACGCAAAGTAAGAGATTTCGAAACCTTTTACCAGATATCTTGAACAAGATAGACCGTCTACGTTACGCTACAGACTCAGTACCATGTCGGCTGGGTTCCGCAAGCCACATGAAACAAACCGCTTCTCATATCCACGAACAATAAAGGAGGAAGACAATGGGCAATCCGCTGGATACGATCTCTGGCACCATCTCTGCTGGCTTTGTGTTGACTGTGGTCCTGTATGGCCTGGTCAAAATGCTGGTGTGACACCTCATCACTTCCCAATTTTTATTTAATCACCTAACTAATACGAGGACATATTATGGAAAGTTTATTAGCGTGGGGACATTTCCTCGCGGGCATTACCTGGATTGGAATTCTCTATTACTTTAATTTCATCCAAGTGCCATTTCTCAAAGTCGTCACACCAGAAACCAAGGCGGAGGCATTCAAACATCTGGTACCCAACGCCTTATGGTGGTTTCGGTGGGGAGCCCTGGCCACTTGGGTCTTTGGCGCGGCATTGCTGATGAATCAGCATCGGATGGGGAGTGCCTTTTTACTACAGGGGCCAGATGCCGTTATTGGCATGGGTGCTTGGCTGGGCACAATAATGCTCCTCAATGTATGGGGAATCATTTGGCCCAATCAGAAAAAAGTCCTTGGGATGAAAGAAGCCACACCAGAAGAAAAAGCCAAGGCCGGCCGGATGGCACTCTTGGCGTCACGCACCAATACCATGCTCTCCATCCCCATGTTGTTTTTCATGGCCTCCTCCGGCCATGCCTCAGGCTTATTCTAACCCTGCCATAAAAAGAACGATATACCAGTTAAAGTAGACAAAAGGCCGGCTCACATGAGCCGGCCTTCCCTATTGGTGGATTACGTCGAGAGGAATGAAGGTTCCTTGGCAGTTTGATTTCTGAGGCTTATCCTATTGAGGGTGTTCTTTAGCAAGAATGGTTTCGGCAAGGAACGAAGAAGTATTCTTTTGGCAGCATAAGAACGATTTTACGGACGAATGCCGAGATTATTCCTGGACAACGATGTGGGTATCAGTTTCTTCAACGCCGGGGATCGTGTGAATTTTAGTCATGATGAGATTCGACAACGCACGATCATCTGGCGCATTCACCAACCCAAAGATATCCGGCTGACCAAAACAGGCATGAGCCTGTTCCACTTCTGGAAGAGCTTTTAACGTCGCCAACACATCCTGAGCTTTCCCTGCTTTAACCTTCATTAAAATGTATGCTTTTGCAGCCATAGCAACCTCCTTGTTCAAAATCTATGCGTATTTCCGATATGGGCGAAACCGAGCATCCTTCTCTAGGCGCATTTCTACCATAGATGAAGTTTTGGTTCCAGTAAGTTTCTTGCTTAACCTCTAATCTGGCCAGTAGGATGAGTGGGTTTGAGAAACACTTGAGCTTAGGCATTTCTGGAAACCATTTTTTATGTCTAATATCGTTTCTTTAATCCCCAGTGGTACGGAGATGGTCTGCGCTCTTGGTTGCCAAGGGCAACTCAAGGGCCGTTCCCACGAATGCGATTTTCCCAATGGCATTAGCCAGTTGGCAATCTGTACTGCGCCCAACCTCTCAGTCGACGGCACCAGCCAAGAGATTCATGAAAGAGTGTCCGGAATATTGCAGAATGCCCTGTCGGTCTACCGGGTAGAGACGGAAACTCTTCGCACACTCGAACCGGATATTATCGTCACCCAAACCCAATGTGAAGTCTGCGCCGTGAGCTTTACCGATGTAGAAAACGCTCTCAAAGAATCCTTACGTATTCAACTAACAGTGATTTCGCTTCACGCCACTAATTTGCAGGGCGTATGGGATGACCTGCTTCGAGTGGCGCAAGGATTAGGGAAAGAACAAGAAGGCCGGCAGCTACTCGACAGCTATCATTTGCGTATTTCCGCCATTGCCGATCGGTGCCGAAACGAAAGTTCTCATCCCTCCGTAACCTGCATTGAATGGATGGAGCCCTTGATGGCGGCTGGCAATTGGGTTCCTGAACTTGTCCAGCTCGCGGGAGGTCAATCGGTTTTCGGAACTCCAGGTGCCCATGCCCCATGGATCACCTGGGAAGCATTAGCCGAGGCCAATCCCGATTTGGTCGTCTTGATGCCTTGTGGGTTTTCCACGGCTCGTATCGAAGAGGAAATGTTTAACCTGACCAAGAATCCTCTTTGGCCTACCTTGAAAGCCGTTAAAAATGGTCAGGTCTATTTGACCGACGGGAATCAGTTCTTTAACAGACCTGGGCCTCGCCTCGTGGAGTCTTTGGAAATTTTCGCTGAGATCTTTCATCCAACCTGTTTCAACTTTGGGCATAAGGGCATCGGATGGCGCCAGTGGCTTCCGGCTCATTGACCAACTTTCTGAAATTTGCTAAATAGGAATCATTCCTAAACAGGAATGGTACTGCTTTTGACGATGAACCTTACCCTTGAAGACATTCAACACAAATTTCGTGGTTGCGGCTTGAAGTCCACACCGCAACGAACAGCAATCTACCAGGCATTAGTTCACAGTACCGCTCATCCAACCGCAGAAGATCTTTTCGCGCAGGTATCGCCAACTTACCCTATGCTCTCTTTGAATACCGTGTATTACACATTGGGCGTGTTGCGCACAGCTGGACTCGTACAAGAGGTGAATATTGGCCATGACCGAGCCCGGTTTGATGCAAACCTCTCCCCGCATCATCATGTGATTTGCCTTGGATGTCAGGACATCATAGATGTGATGGATCCAAGGTTAAACGGTCTGACTTCTCCATCCGGACTTCCAAAGGACTTTGAAATTACCAGTTATCAAGTAGCCTTTCGAGGCTATTGCGGCACATGTCGTCGAACGCCAGCACCAATGATTACTTCACACTCGGGGGAACGCCCCGTTTCATCATAAAGGAGGATTGTATGGGCAACAGTTTAAAAGGAACCAAAAGTCATGAAAATTTGAAAGCCGCCTTTGCCGGGGAATCGCAAGCGAATCGTCGCTATCTATATTTCGCCAAGCGTGCAGATATCGAGGGCTACACAGATATTGGCGGTCTCTTTCGAGACACGTCGGAAGCGGAAACCGGCCATGCCTTTGGGCATTTAGATTTCTTAAAAGAAGTTGGTGACCCAGCGACTGGCGTACCCATTGGAAATACCGATGCCAATTTAAAAGCCGCGATTGAGGGGGAAACGTATGAATACACCCAAATGTACCCCGGCATGGCCAAAACGGCTCGCGATGAAGGCTTTGAGGAATTGGCTGAATGGTTTGAAACCTTAGCCAAAGCCGAGCGATCACATGCAAACCGCTTTACCAAAGGTCTCGAAACTTTGAATCAAGGCTAATGTCTTGCATTTTTTTATGATTTTAGCTCCCACTGTCCTCCCCTTTGTAAGGGGAGGATAAAGGTGGGGTAGAGACGCGGGGTCGAGCTGATAATAGAAATTTGATTGAGTAAAGTTCTGTATTCTTACTCAAGACTTCTACCTCCCCTAGCCCTTGCTTGTTACATCCCGTAGGGTGTGACCGATACTTACAAAGGAGGGGAAATGACACCATATTCCTAATTAATCCTCACGATCTACCAAGACAATTCCACGAAATTTAGTTTGGTAATGCCGAAATTTGATTTGATTACACCGGGTTGGAAACGGTCCGATCTTGAAACGGAAACGTTGCGGATCTTTGATATCTGTGATGGATGTCGCCGCTGCTTCAACTTGTGTCCATCTTTCACTACATTGCTTGACCGTATTGATGACCACGAAAGCGACGTATCGAAACTCACGCAGCAAGATTTCACGCAAGTAGAACAGGAATGCTATTACTGTAAACTCTGCTTCAACCATTGCCCATATTCCCCACCGCATCAATACGATCTGGATTTTCCTCGATTGATGGCGGCATGGAAAAAACAACGTGCCTTAGAAGGTGGAGCCACCTGGCGAGACAAACTCCTTATTCAAACTGATCTCATCGGAAAATTGGGCAGCCTTACTGCCCCACTGACGAATTGGGCTCTGCACACACCATGGGTACGTGCCCTTGTCGAAAGGGTTGCGGGAGTCCACCATTCTCGGCAGGTACTACCGTTTCAATTAGAAACTTTTTCACAATGGTGGGAGCGCCGACAGCCACCTTCGAAGCCCTCAGTACCCAAAGGTAAAGTTGCCTTCTTTCCCAGTTGCTTGGTGACCTTTCAAGTCACTGATGTCGGAAAGGCCACCATACAAATTCTAGAAAAAAATGGCATTGAGGTGGTTGTCCCACTCAATCAGCAATGCTGTGGCATGCCACGGTTTGATTTGGGTGACACCGAGGCCATGCAACGTATCGCTAAAGCGCAATGCCAACAGTTTCTTCCTTACATAGAACAAGGGTACGACATTGTCATTCCTGCTCCGAGCTGCAGCTTGATGTTCAAACGGGAATATCCGTATCTGAAGGCTTCACCAGAGATGACACGCCTGGCCGAACGCACTTTTGATGTATGCGAATATTTGATGCGATTAAAAAAAGACAATGCCCTTTCCTTGGATTTTTCACAGAACCCTGGTCGAGTGGCCTATCAAATTCCTTGTCATCTTCGCGATCAAAATATCGGCTTTAAGTCCAAAGACATCATGGAGCTCACGGGTGCCAAGGTTCATTTAATTGAAAAGTGTTCAGGTCATGATGGCGCCTGGAGTGCCAAGAAAGAATTTTTTGACATGTCGATGAAGATCGCCAAGAAAGCTGTACGAGAAATCAAAGACGAAAATTTTGATGTTGTGGCATCCGATTGTCCCTTATCCGCTCTTCAATTAGACCAGGCACTTAATGCCCCACCATCACGACCTACACTGCACCCCATTCAAGTGGTTCGGAACGCCTATGGATTACCCTCATGAAACACATAACTCCTCAGGAGCTACTATCTGCCGCTGACTATGAAGAACAACGAACCGAGATTCGTCGGAAGATTATTGAACGAAAGAAGCGTCGACGCATCACGGTTGGGGAAAACATCACGCTCGTGTTTGAGAATCGGGAAACCGTGCTATTTCAAATCCAGGAAATGCTGCGAACGGAACGCATTTTTGCTCCCGAGAAAATCCAAGAAGAATGTGATGTTTATAATGCCTTGTTGCCTGATAAAAATGAATTAAGCGCAACCCTCTATATCGAAATTACTGATCCTGACAAAATTCAGAAACTCCTGGACTCACTCAAAGGTATTGACAATTCGGATATCGTGGCTATCTCTATAGGGAGTGAGGAAATATTCGCCAACTTTGAGGCCGGGCATAGTAATGAAGAAAAAATTAGTGCCGTGCATTTTGTCCGATTTTTGACGACTCCCGCTTTTCGGGACCACTTGGCCCAGCCAGAAAGACCGGCCTTTTTGACTATTAACCATCCTCATTACCAAGCCAAAGCCCTAATATCTCCAGAAATGCGGGAAGTATGGCTTCAAGATCTGCAATAACTTCCACACGGATTATTCTGCCCACATAGAACCAGAACCTTTGCTTAAAATTGACAACCTTTAAAGATGTGCTTTAAGATAAAAACTCAATGTTGATGTCCTTTCAACCGATTGAAAGGAAAGAAGAATTTAAAAATTTTCCTGACGTGCATACAAGGAGGAGAGACATATGGTAACCATTACCGGAATCGCGGAAGAAAAGATTAAAGAGTTAATACTGGAAGAAGAGAATGCCGTGGGTCTGCGGATTTATGTGAAAGGCGGAGGCTGCAGCGGCTATCAATATGGTATGTCATTCGAAGACAAAACGAGTGATGATGACACAATCGTGGAAAAAGGTGATGTCAAAGTCATTGTCGATTCACAAAGCGCCCCGATGCTGAGCGGTGCCGAAGTGGACTATGTAGACAGTCTTCAGGGTTCTGGTTTCGCCATCAAGAATCCACAAGCCAAATCCACATGTGGCTGCGGAAGTTCCTTTTCGACGTAACACACTATTTTCATAGATCACTGACAACATGAAGGGCTGGACTTGATGTACGCTTCGTACCAGAGTTCAGCCCTTCTTCTATTATTGGCTTGATAGTAATGGCTATGTCCAAAGCGACATTAACCAAACGTCTTGAGTTCTGCTCATCCCATCGTTACCACAATCCCAACTGGGATGAGGCCAAGAACCGGAAGGTTTTTGGGGCCTGTAATAATGTGAATACACATGGACATAATTATTTATTGGAAGTGACGCTTTGCGGAGAGATTGACCCGGTCACAGGTATGATCATCAATCTCTATGACCTCAAATTATATCTTTGGGAAGTCTTAAAAGAATTTGATCACAAAAATTTAAATTTAGACACTCCCTATTTTCACGATCGGATTCCCACCTCCGAAAACCTGGCCTGGACGCTGTGGGAATTATTAACAAAACATCCTCAATTACCCGCACTCGAGAGAATTCGTCTCTACGAAGACGACACCCTTTACGCAGAGGTGATTCAAGATTTTGCTCAACCCTCTTCATCGGCAAACACCGCTCTCATTGGTCGCCGATATCAATTCGCAGCCGTGCATCAATTTGAACAAGGGCTCGCACATGGGCATCAGTACGAACTGTGGGTGTGCATCAAAGGCATCATTCCTCATGATACTGGGCAGATTGTCAGCCTCTCGGTATTGGACGAGATCGTGAATCAGGAGATTCTTCAGCGATGGGAACAGAAGAATATCAGTCATGACCCGCTGTTTTCCGATACCTCAGTCACTGATCTCTCTCTTGCCAAACAATGCTGGTCTCTCCTGAGACCACATTTTTCCACTCCCCCTCTACATCAGGTTTCAATAAGCCAACGCTCCGATACCTTCGCCACCTTTTCGGAATAAACCCGGACCATCTCCGACCATGAACATCGAAGAAAGCAAGAACGCCACTCAGGGTTCCTAGCAATCAGAGCCAGATATTTTAAGAAGTATTTGGTTTTTGTGAGGTGTGCGGTAAAACGTGGCTAACTCGGCTGAGAAAAATGTTGCCCGATCAGTGCGGTTAACTCAGTGGCCTCAAGTTTGCCTTCTTTGGCACATTTGAGAGTGCCATTGGAAAAGAAGTGAGTGGTGGGATAGGTTTCAAAATTGTGCTGTTTTTTAATTCCTCGGCATTTGCCGGGGACATGCATTTTGGCTTTCCCGAATCGTACATCTAAAAATGCCTTGGCCGTTTGTTCCAGAATAGGGTCATAGGCCTTGCAGGGCTCACAGGTGGCAATTCCATAGGCTATAACAGCTGCCGACGATTGCGAAAAGTCCTCATAGTTTTCATCATTCACATTTTCAACAACCCCTGACATACCTGCTCCTTTTTCGAGACCTGCATATAAATAAAAACCCTAAGGGAGCATACGACGCTCCTCTTAGGGTTTCCATAAGACAACAGGATTACGCCAATTTTTTTAAGGCTTCCAGAATATCTTTATCATCTCGTGCCGTTTTGATGTCTTGAACTTTGGCATAGGCCACCTTCCCACTTTTGTCCACTACGACCGTGGCTCGCTTTGAGCAGTTCAGCGGTTCAAAATACAAGCCATAGGCTTTCGACACGGTCCGGTGCATATCTGCCAATAATTTGTGCTTCAGATCCAAAGAATCGGCCCATGCTTTATGGGAAAAAAAGCTATCGCAGCTCACACCCATGATTTCCGCATTAGCAGATTCAAAACTGGGGAAATCATCGGTCAGGCACTTATTTTCTCCGGTACAGACGGGGCTCCAATCAAGTGGATAAAACGCCAATACCACATTCTTTTTGCCTTGGTAGTCACTGAGTTTAATATCGTTTTGGTCCTGATCTTTGAGCGTAAAATCTGGGGCTACATCTCCGACTTTAATTTCTGCCGCAACATCTGACATGTTCTATCTCCTCCTTGTTGATAAAAAATACGGAATATACTTGAGTAGCCTTTGGTCGTACCACGGGGTGAAAAAGTTTGTCAATCCGCGCAAAAGGCCCAGAGAATCGCCCATTTGGTCTTTAACGTATTTTCCGATTGTCGTTTTCCAGGGTACGATCCTTTGAAACTCTTCGGGGGTGATATTGACCTTGATTGCCTTGTGTTTTCTCTGTTCTCGGGGTATCGTAAAATTAAGGCTGTGAATTATCTCCCTCTCTTCGCTTCTCACACAAAGGCAATCGCTTCCTTTCCTTAATGAATACCGTTCAGCAGTTTTTTTCAGAGCTCAAAACATGGTCTTGGCTTCGAATTCTTCTCGTTGGCTCTTTTATACTCGGAGGTATTGGGACCGGAACAGTTATTGGGATTCTCTGGGTAGTTACCCGTGACCTGCCGACCATTGATTCCTTCCAAGATTATCAGCCTAGTTTGGTCTCTAGAGTTTATGCGGATAACCGTGAAATCCTCGGGCAATTTTTTATTGAGCGTCGTCTTTATACCCCTATTGATCAAATCCCCAAAGCTTTAACCCAAGCCGTCATTGCGGTAGAGGACACCCGGTTTCTTGAACATCCCGGTCTAGACATTGTAGGGATTGGACGAGCCGCATGGACGAATCTCAAAAAAGGTGGCCGTTTTCAGGGCGCCAGTACCATTACCCAACAATTGGCGCGGGCCCTTTTCCTCTCTCCGGAACGCACTTATCAACGAAAAATCAAAGAACTCATTTTAGCGATAAAAATGGAATGGGTCCTGACGAAGGATCAGATTCTGGAAATGTACCTCAACCAAATCTATTTTGGTCACGGGGCCTATGGGATCGCAGCCGCCACCCTTACCTACTTCGATAAAAGCGTCACAGAGCTGAGCCTCCCTGAAGCCGCTTTTTTGGCAGGGCTGCCAAAAGCGCCAAACACCTACTCCCCGTATCGCAATCCTGATCTGGCAAAGTCTCGAAAGGAATTAGTCTTACATCGAATGATCGAGGCTGGTTTTATCTCGGACGAAGAGGCCCAAACGGCTATCGGTACGACGTTGAATTATCGCCGTCAGTCCATTGAGCCGATTGCTTCCTATTTCGTCGAAAATATCCGGCAACATTTGGTCGAGCGGTATGGGGAGTCACTCGTCTATAAAGGCGGCTTGCAGATCTACACCACCTTAAACATTGCAATACAAAAACTCGCCGAAGAAAGTCTGCAGCAAGGTCTACGTCAATTGGATAAACGTCAGGGGTGGCGAGGACCGCTCGGGCATGTGGAATTTGGTAAAGACTTTGTACCTCCCGATGAGTACCCGGAATTACAGAATCCCCTAGCTGCGCAGGTTTATGGCCTGTATCGAGCGCTTGTCACGAAAGTCACCAGAAAATCAGCAGCTATTCTTGTTGGAAATACGTATAAAGGGACAATCGCGTTTGAAGATATGAAATGGGCGGAACGCCGGCTGAAGGACGTGAAAGACGTTGGAACTGCGGTCGTTCAAAAAGATGCCACTCCACGCCACATACTCAAAGTTGGAGATATCGTGGAAGTCTTGCCCAAAAAAGGCAATCTCGAATCAGGTATCTTTGTTTTGGAACAGACCCCTCTTGTGGAAGGTTCGTTGCTAGCTCTTGATCCCCGGACCGGTGCAATTCAAGCCATGTCTGGGGGCTATGATTTCACTCGCAGTCAATTCAATCGTGCCGTAGCGGCTCGACGACAGCCCGGCTCGGCATTTAAGCCTCTTATTTATGCCACGGCCCTTCAACAAGGGCTCACTCCCGCGACCTTGATTTTGGATGCACCGGTGGTCTACCAAGATGAAGAACTTGATCGAGTCTGGAAACCAGAAAATTATGAGAAACGTTTCTATGGAACCATTACTCTACGGGAGGCCCTGCGCCATTCCCGAAATGCTGCAACCGTCAGACTCCTTGAACAAATAGGCGTCCCAGAAGTCGTCACTGTGGCAAATAATTTGGGCATTCAAAGCCCGCTCAGTCAAGACCTCTCTCTTGCACTCGGGTCCTCAAGTGTGACCCTCGAGGAAATCACTTCAGCCTATGGCGTGTTTTCCAACCAAGGCATGTGGTTGCGCCCATATCAGATA
>Ga0265309_10000589_pt1 | contig 14743 bp, 11 predicted proteins | sample Helome_FD_192492 | JGI IMG/M metagenome (GOLD analysis project Ga0265309, IMG submission 192492) | Marine sediment microbial communities from subtidal zone of North Sea - Hel_20160524 (Illumina Assembly) | ecosystem: Environmental > Aquatic > Marine > Subtidal zone > Sediment ...
TTTTGCATCACTAATGGCTTGAGCGGCAATAAGAGTTGCGGAAATCCCTTGCTCAGGATGAACCCCTGCATGTGCGCTTACTCCGAAAATATCGATGGTCCAGCGGTGGGCGCCAATGGCACCAATGACTATTTTGTCGGGGTCACCGGAATCTATATTGATACCCGCCCTTGGGTTGCCTAAGTCTTTTTTGGATACAAAGCGGGCACCCCACAAGCCGACTTCTTCACCCACAGTAGCTACGAGGGTCAGGGGAGGGTGCGGAATATTATTTTCAAAAAGACGTTCTACTAAATTGACCATAACACCTAAAGAAACCCGGTCATCTCCTCCTAACCCCGTATTTCCTTTAGCCACTATTTTATTTCCTTTTACGATGGGTACCGCACCTTTGCATAAAGGAACGGTGTCCATGTGGCCGGAGATCATGATGCGCGGCGCTTTTACGGTGCCGGGAAGTTTAACAATAACATTACCGCACTCGAAATCCTGCGGGATTTTTTTATGAACTTGATCTCTGCTAATCCATGAAGCTTTGCAGCCTGCAGCTTTTAATTTTTTGATGAATAACTTCGCCACCTGTTCTTCACGTCCGCTGTGACCGGGCACAGCTAAAAAGTCGAGTAGGTGCAGGAGTGCGCGTTTTTTATTTATCATGCATTCTTTATGCGGGGCTTTGGTAATAATTGCAAATCTGAAATCTGATATTTGAAATCTAAAACCTCAGACTACATACCAAAGGTCATGTGCTTGATGTTGGCTGCTTTGCAGGCGTTCATCACATCAATACAACGTTCGTGCATGGTTTCGTCATCTGCCTGTATGGTGACCATAGCTTTCGATTTTGAGGCTTTACTGGCCATAACATAGCGCTTTAACGTCGCTTCAAGCTTAGGCAGGCGTTTAGATCCGCCAGTGCCATAAGTCGTATTGTTTAAGATAATGGTTCCGTCTTTTTGAACTTCAATGATTTGTTCATCGGGCATGTTTACTTCTTTAGATTGGGAGATAAGGCCAGGCAGGGTGATGCCTAAGTCTGCTTCAGATTTTTTTAACGAGGCCGTTACCATGAAGTAAATGAGCAGTAAAAATACTACGTCAATAAGGGAAGAAACTTCAAGGCCCTCATCTGTTTTAGTTAAATCTTCATCTAAGTTCATAATTATTTCTCATAGGTTGAAAATAAGATTTCCGATGCTCCGGCAGCAGCACATTCCTTCATTACGTCCCGCACATACTGGTGTTCGGCGTCTTTGTCACCTCGCAGGAAGATCTTTAATGCGGGAGTACTTGCCACATATTTTTTCACCATAGGTTGAATGTCTTCCATTTTACCGGATTTTGAACCAAAGAAGATATCTCCCTCTTTGTTTACGGTAATTACGTAGCGGTCTTTCATATCTTTAGCTACTTTAGCGTGTTCAGCTACCGGAATATCCACCTCAACTTTTTCAAGTTGATTCATGTGTGAGGATACCATGAAAAAGATAAGGAGGAGGAACACCATATCAATCATCGGGCCCAAATCAATTTGAGCCTCCTCATCAAATACATCTTCACCCATATCCATCAGTTTACTCCTCGGTTGAAACGGTGGTTACTTCACCCGTATTCAAGGTGTTAACGTAACCTGCCATATACTGGCCAAGCTGCCCCACAATTTCAGAGAAGGTATTTTTAAAATAGTAGTATGCTAACATGGCTGGAATCGCGATGACCAGGCCGGTCGCGGTAGTGATCAATGCTTCACCGATATTCGCCGCCAGCACTTCGGGTTTCCCCATGCCGCCTTGTCCGATGGCCTGAAACGCTTTAATCATGCCTGATACCGTTCCAAGCAGACCTACCATCGGAGAAATCGCTCCAAAATTTGAGAGGTAGTTGATGGGCTTCATATGAGTGGCCACCTGAGCTCTGCTGGCAGCGCCGATAGCGTTCTGCACCGCTTCAATATCGAGATCTTCGGTTGTGATGTGTTCCATGCCGGCCTTAAGCACCGTGGTGGCCATGGTCGGCTGCGCATTGCACATATTAATCACACTTTCTATATCGCCTTCTGCTAACAACTGCTGGATCTTGTACTGCAGGTCCGGGCGCAGCATCTTGTCCTTTTGTAAAATCATGTAGTTCCTAACGGAAAGTGAAACGACGGCAATTGAAAAGAGGGCAAGCGGTATCATAGACCAGCCACCCTGTTTTAATAATTCCAGTAAGGTCAATTTTGTTTCCGGTGCAATGACCTCTGCTTTAAATTCAGCTTCCTGGGCCCAGCTGAGTATGGGTAACAGCATAAAGCCAAGGGCAATAATCCCGGTATAAGTTTTAGTTTTTAATGTGTTAACTTTCATAATGTTTCCTCTTTTTATTAGCGGCTGATATTTTGTCGTCTTCAGCTTTTTTTAAATCATTCCCGTCACCGTCATTTTTTTTGATCGGCAGATTGTTTTTATCATTCACTTCTTCTTTTACAGGTATATCCCGATCAAAGAAAATACTTTTGTGTCGCGCAGTATTCACTTCAGAAAAGAAAGATGCCTTACCCATGGTGTAGAAGGCTAGAGGAGGGAGGTCTGCAACGCCCCCTTGTCCGTCACCGTAAATCCCTATGACTTCCGTTTGTTTTAAAGGTCGGTCATAGATTTGTATATCGTCGATAAACCCTTGAAAAAATTCATTGGTACTTTGGAATCCAACGCCCCATTCCGTGCCGGCTTGCAAGGGGACCTGTGGATGGATAAGCTCACCTACAGGAGAGCCATTTACATAAAATTCCAAGACAGAAGCATCATCAATAACGGCAACCACATGGCTCCATTTCCCTGTTTGTATTCTGGTGGAAACGAAAGAAGACTGGTTCTCCACATTAATGGTTTCAAGACTTACGCCTCGGTCATCCAACAGCAGCATGGTGCTTTTATCATGTATAATAGGCATACGGCGGTCATTGAAGTCCGGCTTCACCCAAACAGAAATTGAGTAACCGGAAATCTTTCCCAAGAGCTCATCGGGGCCGATAAAGGTCATGCGGTCATTAATTCCGTCGAAGTAAACTGAGTGGCCGGTTTTTCCACCGGCTCCCGTTTCGTTTAACATCGGGTTGCCGGTAAATTTACCATGGTTTTCATTCTCTTCATCAACCGCAGCGAGCCATTTTTCCATAAAGATAGGTAGGCGGGCTGATTCACCCACCCAGCGAGTTTCAGGGGCAATCATAACGAGTTCTTTACGAACCTGTCTGGCGACATCCACTTTGTCATTTTTCTCATAAAGCATGGAGCTGAGATAAAGCCCTGCCGGAACCCACTCTAAATCTTTTGATGAAAACGAGATCATTTCTGCGACCCCCTGATAAGAAGCAAGCCAGTCTTTTTCATAGAGCTTAACTAATACATTGGTGAACCAATAAAGTGCGGCATCGGGCTCGTAGCGCTCAAGCGGGGATATTTTATCCATGTATTGTTTGGCAAGGTGAGGTTTTTCGAGACCCATTAAGCTTAATACTTTTAATAATGCGGCAATTTTTTTATTGCGTTTATCTTTGCTGCGACGAAGAATGAGGTCACAGTATTCAGAGCATTTCGTGTATTCCCCGCTCCAGTATAAACTTTTCAGCAACAAGTGCTGAAGCTCGGTGGCTGAATTTTTCAGATCCAAAAAGCGAAAGGTAGGTTCCAGGCCTTTCATCAGGATTAGGTTCACGGTGTCGTACTCTTCTTCCTCGTAGAGCTTGAGGACTTCCCCCGGTTCAAAATCGAAAATGAATTCCATGTACTTTATAGAGTAATCTTGAAGACCAAGGCCTTGGTTTTCTCCGTCTTTGTGCATCCAAATCCAGCCGGATTCTCTTCTCCCTAAAATGCCGACCTCCCACTTCAGTTTACCTTCAAGTTGAATTTTCGCACTAACCTCTGCGTCGGCAGGTATCGCGAGGCAGGCGAAGCTTGCACAGAGGAATAAGAACTTAGCTGTTTTCATTCACGGCCTCCTTAACTTCGGCTTTAGTTGGATTTTCCGCGGGAGATTTTTCTTCTGCTGCAGGGACATAACCGACCAATTTTTTAAGCTTTGATTTTGCAATCACAGTTTCCGGTTCAAGCGAAACAGTAGGGTGCAAGGTCATTTCACGGAAGACTTCTATCGCTTTATCACGCATCTTCAGATCCAACAAACAGTTCCCTTTTTCGAGGTAGGCTTTGGCCGCCCAGTCTGCATAGCCGTCATACATCACATAAATACGCTCGAAGTAGGCACAGGCCTCAGTCGGGTTCCCGAGTTCTTTAGAACATAGACCTAAACCATATAGCGCTTTTGGCCAGTCTTCTCCGCGCCATTCTTTCACTCCTAGCACGGAATTATAAGCGGCTTTGGCTTGAACATATTTATTTTGTTTACGGTATGTTTCGCCAAGTTGAGTTTGGGCCCATCCGGCATCCTGCTGCATCGAGAAGCGTTCGGTAATCTCCATCAACATTTTCTCCGCTTCCGGCCAATTGTTTTCAGCGATATAGACTTCTGCTAATCCGCGGTGCGCGCCCAGGGTTAGATCGGATTTGGGATGTTCTGAAAGGAAGTAAAGGAATACTTCACGTGCCAGTTTTTTCTGACCACGTTTTAATGCCTCACGTCCCATAAAGTCTAAGGTGATAGGGCCGGCATGTTCTATATTTTTTGCATAGAGTAAATTATAAATAAATTTTTCACGTTGTTCTTTATCCTGGCGCACTTCTGCGAAGAGGGTGGCTAATCGAAGTTGCAGGGTACGTTGATTGCGATTGATTGCCTGTTTCTGAACGCGAAACAGTTTCTCCAGGAAAGAGATCTCTTTGCTGACGGCGTCGCCTGTATTTTTTTGTTCCTCAATGAGATCACGCATGATCATGTCGATGCCATAATTTTGTGGATGGTTGCCAAACTTAGAAATGGCTTCAAAAAACGTTTCGAGGGCCTGTTCACGGTCGCCTTTATTAATGTAGGCGGTACCCTTCCAGTAATAGGCTTCAGTAAAATTCCCTTTTTGACCATACTTGGTGAGGTATCTGTTGAAAAGCTTGATGATTTCATCCCACTCTTGCATGAGCTCTAATCGTGTTGAGAGCTGGAAGGTGCCGAAGTTAACTTGCACTTGGTTGGGTGCGGTTTTAATACATTTTTCAAAATGATCTTTTGCTTTATCCAGATCGCCCGTGGCGCCATAGATATCCCCAATCATACCGTGGATTTCTGAAGCCAGCGGGGAAGACAGGTATTCTTTTAAGTGTTTCTCTAATAGAATTAACGCGGTCTCCTGATCTCCCATACCATAGTGGCAAATGGCCGCCCGGTAGGCGGCATCCATCCCGTAAATGCCAAACTTTGCCTGCCCGGTAAGCTGCTCAAAGTTTTCTAAAGCAATGCTGTAGCTCTGCTGGAAGAGCTTGGTTAGGGCATACCAGTAAGTGGCTTGCAAATCTCCGCCCTCTGCTTCCATCATATCTTTAAATTTAAATTCAGCTTTGTTAAGTTGTTCGTCTTGGAATGCAGAAAAGCCAATCATGTGGTCAATATCTTTTTTATTTATGTGGTCCGGACGACTTCTAAGGATTTGCTCACCCATATTAATTACCTGCTGATAATTTTCGTCCGCTAAATACATGTTTAATATAGCGACACTCAGCTCTTCATACTGCTGACCCTGAGGGAAGGCTTCGAGGTAGTTAAGACCCGTTTTATAGGTGAGCTCTTTTTCACCCATTTTTAATGCGGTCGCAAAGGCAGAATACTGTGCCTGTTCTGCCAAGGGGTCTTTAGGATAATCCTGATAAATATTCTCATAGAGAGCCAGCGCTTCAAAATAGCGTTCTAGCGAGAAATAACAGGTGGCCATACGCATAAGCAAAATGACATCATAATCCTCGGTTTCAAATATTTTTTGCAGCTGTGCTTGATATCCTTTCAGATTAATTTCCAGGCGCCTTTTGATTAAAGAAGCTCTGGAAGAATTGGCAGAGGTTCCAACGAGTTTTACAATATTAAATTCTGTTTCAGCCGTACGTCTATTTAAGGCGGCGATGAGTTCCTGTTTAAAGAATACCATACGGTACAGGATGATGGCTTCTTCGTACTTTTCTTCTTCGTATAAATTATCAGCTTCATTGATTAAGGTTAAGTTTAGGTCCACATCATATTTCGCTGCGGTATTATAAACGATGGGCATAAATTTAAACAGGCCTCTAATGTCTCCAATGCGAATTAAGCTGATGGCGGCAAGTGTCGCGCCATTCGCCCGTTCATCTTTGTCGTTGCTGTAGCGCACGACATAATGAAGTGGGTTAATGGCTTCTTTAAAGCGTTCTAAGCGAAAAAGGGCGTCCCCGAGAAGACGATACATGTACACTTTTTCAAGCGGCTTTAAGCGTTCACGACGAATAATCTTGGTCGCGAGAGCTACAAGCTCATCATAGTTTTCCATAGCCCCATAGGCATCTGCCCGAAGCATGAGCGAATAACGCCTGTACCTACCATCCGGATATTTGCTGACATAAGTGCCTAAGGCATTTATAGCCCCATCAAAATTTTGGGTTTCAATGTAACCTACGCCTAATTGAAAATAAGCCCATTCAAGCGTGGCGGCTGCGCCAGGATTTACTTCGGCAAAGGCGGGGAGTTCCTGGATAAGTCTTTCGAGCAAGGGGATGGCTTCGGCATAATTATTTCCCGTAACGAAAGCACTGCAGGTTGAGATCAGCTGCTGCAGAACTTCGCGAGGGCCTGCTGTCAGGGAGGAACTGAGCGGAAGCGTAAAGAGAAGAGCACTTAAGATAATAATTCTGAACTTTATTGCCTGCTCCTTTTATTTGGTTCCCCAATCATATAACATAAATGTTACCTATTTATGTTATGCATGCAACTTTAGTTTGATGTTTTTGATCATGTTTTCACCCATGACCTGGTTTATTTTTTCCAACATGATAGAATGTTTAAAGCGTCTTAACTCGTTCAAATAAATTGGATGATCAACATAAAGAACCAGTACATCGTTTTCAAGCGGTCCCAATTTCACATGCTGTGCCAATAATTTGCCAAAAACACTTTCCCAATGGTTTTCAAGCATCGCGCATTTGTGTTCATCAACCAAACCTAAGTCATCAATGATGCCCTCAATCAATTGACCGGGGGTGAAAATCCGCTCTGGTCTTTTATGAGGAACATAGTCTGTTCCAAACCGGTCCATGATCGTTTGAGCTTTTGAGGCATTGTAAAAAGGAACTTTCCTGTCTCCCTCATTGTAATCCTGATTATCCATGATTGAAATTTACCACAAGTTAGGCTATCCATTGTATGTAAAATGACGGAAAATTCTGTCCATGCTATGTATGGCTTAAAACGGGCTGAAGCAGGGGAAGTTACAGTGCGTTTCTGATTTTTTCACCTAAGGCTTTCAGTTCTGCCGGGTCTGCTTCTTTTGCCTTTTCAAAGTTGGTGTCCGCAACTGAATTAATGGGTATCAAATGTACGTGTACGTGCGGAACTTCAATCCCCACTACCAGCAAGCCTACTTTTTTACAAGGGACGACTTTTTTGAGGGCGGCTGCAATTTTCTTAGCGAAGACCATCATCTCTGCGGTAAAGTCATCTTCCATATCAAAGAAGTAATCTATCTCTTCTTTGGGGACCACCAGTACATGCCCGGGTCCAACCGGGCGGATATCCATGAAGCAAAAAAATTTATCGTCTTCCGCGATTTTTTCACAGGAGATTTCACCAGCAATAATTTTAGTGAATATGCTCATGGGTTCATTTTAGCATAAAAAAAAGCAGGCCAGCAAGGCCCGCTTTTAAAATTTGTGCTTGTCTAAGATTAGCGAGAGTAAAATTCCACCACAACCGGGATATCACAGATTACGGGAATCTCATCACGAGTGGGGCTATAGTTTAGTCGGGCGCTCATGTCTTTATCATCTGTACTGATGTAAGGAACCGCATTGGCCGTGCTTAATGCAAACTGGAAACAACCTAATTCTTTGCTTTTTGGCCTTACTTCAACCAGATCATTAACTGCAACCTGAAAACTGGGGATGTCTACTTTTTTACCATTCACTAAGAAGTGACCGTGGTTCACATACTGACGGGCCGCGTGGATACTGCGTGCAAAACCCGCACGGTAAACGAAAGCATCTAAACGGCCTTCAAGGATTGCGATCAATTCTTCAGGAGTAGATCCACTGCGGCGCGTAGCTTCTTTATAGGCTTTACGCAAGTTATGTTCGGCCAGGTTATACTGGAAACGCAGACGTTGTTTTTCCATAAGCTGACGGCCAAAGTCTGACAGCTTGTTCATGCGGCGACCTTTGCCCCCGTGCATTCCCGGTGCTTGTGGACGTGTTTCTAAAAACTTCTGTGCTTTAGGAGAGATAGCTACTCCTAAACGTCTTGACTTCTTGGCTTTTGGACCCCTGTAACTCATATTTTTACCCTGATTTTTTATTCTAAATTCTGGCTGCTAATATTTTAGCGAGTGCGGAAAATAGTCGGCAAAGCTCCTTTGTGCAATACTAAATGCAATATTTTTCACCCGTATTGCTTAGCGGGTGTTTTTAATTCTATAAATGAGCTGTATTTCAATCTGTGCATTGTTATAGAGCAGTCAGGAGTTCAACATATGGGTATATTAGACACGATTGCTATCTTGATAAGTTGCACTGCTGCACTGGCTTATATAAATCACCGCTTCTTAAAGATGCCTATGACCATCGGTTTAATGTTATTGGCTATGCTCTGCTCTATCATGCTGCTTATTTTTGGTCATTTAGTCCCCGGCTATGATGATTATTTCAGGACATTTTTAGGCGGGATCGATTTTAACGAGACCTTAATGGGGGGAATGCTGAGTTTTCTCCTGTTTGCAGGGGCTTTGCATGTTAACTTAAATGATTTACGCGAGCAAATGTCTGTTATCCTCATACTTGCAACAATCGGCGTGGTTTTATCTACCTTCCTTGTGGGAAGTATCATTTTTTATATGGCGGGACTTTTTGGTTATGAACTTCAATTTCTTCATGCCTTACTTTTTTGAGCGCTTATATCCCCTACGGATCCCATAGCGGTGATGGGTATTATTAAACATATCCATGCGCCTAAATCACTCGAAACAAAGATCGCGGGTGAATCGCTCTTTAATGACGGAGTAGGAGTCGTTATCTTTATGGTCATCTATACGATTGCTTTTGGAGATCTTCATGCTGCCGGAGGTGCTGCGGAGCACGGCGCTGGAGTACATCATGTGACAATTAATGCACTTGATATCATCAAGCTCTTTTTGCTTGAAGCGGGTGGGGGTATACTCTTTGGTCTCGCTGCTGGTTACCTAACCTTCCTTTTAATGAAGAGTGTTGAGCACTATACCGTAGAAATTCTCTTAACCTTAGCCTTAGTAACAGGTGGATATCTTGTTGCCTCCAAGCTGCATGTCTCAGGCCCTCTGGCTATGGTGGTGGCGGGTCTGCTGCTGGGCAATCACGGACGTATGTTAGCTATGGGTGACAAAGTGCGTGAACACTTAGATTCTTTTTGGGAATTAGTGGACGAATTTTTAAATGCCTTCCTTTTTGTATTGATAGGAATGGAATTGTTACTGCTTAAAATTTCACCCCAGTTATTTGTCTTGAGTGTGGCGATGATTCCCCTGGTTTTGCTGACCCGTTATATTTGCGTGGGAGGGCCGCTTTTCTTGATGCGGAATAAACGGGAGTTCACCCCGAATGCTTCGATGATACTCACCTGGGGCGGCCTCCGCGGAGGTATTTCCATCGCGCTGGCTTTGTTGCTTCCGGAAGGTGAGACGCGTAACCTGCTGCTTACGATAACGTATATCGTGGTAGCTTTCTCCGTTATTGTTCAGGGATTGACGATAAAGAAACTGGTTGTGTGGTCGCTGGCTAAAGCTAAATAATACTTGCCATTTTCTTAGGTACTGCGTTGTGAAGAAGGCTTAAATTAGTTAAAGGGCGGGGTTAAGCATTCGGGTGGTCGCTGTGTACTTTATCCAGAATATCCCGTACTTTTTGAGAAATGGTTTCGACGGTAAATGGTTTGGGTATAAAGGAGTGAACGATGCCGGTTGCTCCCAGCTGTGTATAGGAGTTTTCTGTATATCCAGAGATAAATAAGACGTTTATTTCCGGGCGCTTTTCCTTACATGCTTCACTTAATTGAAAACCGTTCATTTCCGGCATCACGACATCTGACACAAGCAGATCGATATCTCCTTCATATTGATCACACAGGGCCAGCGCTTTAAAAGGGTGGTCAGCGCTTATAACTTTATAGCCTATTTGTTTAAGGGCTCGAGTGGTGTAATTCAAAACGGGAAGTTCATCGTCAACCACAAGTATGGTTTCAGCCCCTCTGGGTACCTCATCCTTTTTAAAGCGTGAGGGCGTTTCAGGAAGAGCATCTGTAGCAGGCAGGAAAATATTAATTTCGGTACCTTGATCGGGATGTGACGTTAATTCAATAAGGCCTTTATATTGCCGCACAATCCCGTAAACGATAGATAAACCCAACCCCGTTCCTTTACCAATTTCTTTAGTTGTAAAAAAGGGGTCAAAAACAAATTCTCTTATTTCTTTAGACATGCCCGTTCCGGTATCTTTTACACTTATCTTCGCATAATCTCCGGCAGTTACATCGGGGTGAAGTTTACATTCCTCTTCATTAAGCTCCACCAAAGAAGAGCTAATAAAAAGATTGCCGCCCCGGGGCATCGCATCGCAGGCGTTAACGACGAGGTTCATAACAATCTGATGAATCTGAACAGGTTCGGCTAATATGGCTCCTGCATTTTCATCAAGTTTCAGTACAAAGTTTATACCGCTGTCAATGGTTCTTCTCAGCATCGGCTCCACTTCTTTAATAGTTTGATTGACCAAAATACTGTGAGCCGGGGTATGGGCACGGCGGCTGAAGGCGAGAATTTGTTTGGTAAGATCCGCCGCGCGCTCACCGGTTTTGATTATTTCTTTAACATCCTCTGTTACCTTATGATCTTCACCAACCCCATCCAGGACGAAGCGACTATAGCCCAGAATGGCGGTAAGCATATTATTGAAATCATGAGCGATGCCGCCCGCAAGGCGGCCTACGGAATCCATTTTCTGCAGCTGCCTTAATTCAGCCTCTTTTTTGGCAAGGGCGTCCTCATGCTTTTTACGATCACTAATGTCACGCAATATTGTAACAGAACCCGTCATTTCGCCTTTTCTGTTGTAAACATGTGCAGTGCTGTCTTCGATTGGGCATTCATCTCCGTTTTTAGAAAGGAGTATGGAATGACTGGTTACGGGCATCGTGTCTGTTTCTTCTATCTCATCGTTTTCCCTGATGTATACGGGCTGGCGTGTATGCTCATTTATAATGTTGATAACATCGCCCAACGGCTTTCCGGAAGCCTCTGTTAATACCCAGCCCGAAAGACGCGACGCGATATGATTCATAAAGGTAACATTTCCTTTGATATCAGTTGCTATTACCGCATCGCATGTACTTTCCAGTATGGTTGCATAATGCTCTTCTGCTTCTCGCAACTGTTCTCTGGATTTATGAAGTTCCAGTGCCATCTCAATGGTCGTGTGCATATCACGTTCATTAAATGGCTTAAGGATATAGCCGTAGGGGAGTGTGGCTTTTGCTTTTTCCAGCGTTGGTGAGTCTGAATAAGCCGTTAAGAAAATAACAGGGAGATGTAATTTTTCACTTATCTGTTTTGAGCTGACAATTCCATTATCTTCTCCTTTAATCATTATGTCTTGCAGGACAAGGTCGGGGGTTTCTGTCTCGGCCAGCTTTAAAGCATCCTTTGCATTGTCTGCGATACCGGCAACCGTGTAGCCCAGTCTTTCTAAGGTATGCTGGAGATCCCAGGCGACAATACTCTCGTCTTCAACTATAAGTATAGATGTGGGGGTGGTGGCTTCGATCAACTGCTCTCTCCTTCAAAGGGTTTTAGCGGAAAAGTGAATTTCACCGTTGTACCGTGCTCATGATTTGTTTCTAGCTCGCCATCTAACTGCTGTACCAGCATTTTAACCAGCTGCAGACCAAGGCTGGTATCGTTCTTGTTATTTGTTACCGCAGGCATTCCGACCCCGTCGTCCTGCACCGAAATAGTACAATCATCTCCGTCTATTCTGGAGCAGATCGTGATGCATCCGACATCTTTATCCGGGAAGGCATACTTCAGAGAATTGGATACCAGCTCATTTACAATGAGGCCGCAAGGTACAGCCTGAGTTAAGTTTACGGGGACGTTATCTACATTTACCTCATAATTAACGGTTTTTATTTGCTTGCTGTATGAAATGTGTAAGTTGCGACAAAGCTTTTCAAAGTAAGTCTGTAAATCTACCACACCAATTTCTTCAGATCTGTACAGATTTTCGTGTATCAGGGCTATTGAATAGACGCGGTCTCTGCTGGTTGTAAGAACATCCAGAATATCCGGGTCGGTCATGCCGCGCGATTGAAGGTTGAGCATGCTCTGAATGATTTGCAGATTATTTTTCACCCGGTGGTGGACTTCCTGCAGCAATACTTCCTTTTCTTTTAAAGAAGTACTTACTGCCATGGTACGTTCCTTTACGCGATCTTCTAAATGTGCATTTAATTCCCGAATTTCTTCTTCTACTAATTTACGTTCAACTATCTCGTCTCTCAGTTCCGCGGTACGTTGATGAACTAAACTTATAACGCGTTCTTCGCGTTCTACAATAAAGTGTACGTAGAGGCTGACCAACAGACTCAGCAATAGACCGATGATTAATGAGGTAAGAGGAACATAGCCTCGCAAATCAGCCACATACTCCCGGCTCGGCTTAAACCAGATATTCCAGGTCACTCCGGAAATATTGAGGTTTCGGGCAAATGAAGGGCCCTTGTTCTCCTGTATTTTTTTATTAATTTCTTCTTCTGACAATAATGAAGGTTTGTAGTCTCCATTATGGCTGTGTATCAGCCTGCTGCCTTCAGGGGCAGTCATGTCAAACAAGTGTACTTCAATATCTTTCGGAGGAATATAATTCAGGGCTTGTTGAAAAAGACCTCTTATCCGGAAAGTGCCCACAATAAAGCCCTCAACTTTACTTGTATTTGTTTCATACGCCGGGGACTCATTTTTGTTCAGCAGCGGTTTGAAGACAAGAAAGGCAAATTGATTTCCGGTTTCCTGTCTAAGTTCAATTCGTGTTGTTGCCAGCATTTTCCCTGTGCGTGCAGATCGGATAAGTGTGGCTTTAAGATTTGGTTCTGATCCGAGGTCATACCCTAAGGTTTGTTCATTTCCGGTCAGGGGTTCGGTATAATAAACCGGGAAATATTCTTCTCTCTCATCAGCAGAAACTAAGCCTCCCTGAATTCCGTGTTCGGTAAAATCAAAGGAGCTGTAGCCACTTTCCCGAGCGTCAATTACATATTGAGTTCGTTCTTCTCCTGAAACATAGGGAACCCATTCCAGTGCTTGAAGGCTTTTATTTCTCTCTAAAATAGGCGTAGTAAACTTGTGAAATTCTTCACGGGATACAAAATCACTTGCAATATACAAACCCCAGGTACTTTCCAGCGCAGCAACGTTAATGGCAATTTCCCGTTCAAGCGATGAGATCAGACTGTTTGCATCTCGTTGAAACTCTGTGTAAACTAACCTGTTTTCTAAATCATATAAACGGTAATAAATGAGCAAACTGATCACGATACCTAAAACCCCTATAATTAGAGACGCCAAGGTACTTTGAAGTTTAGAAGCAACTATTTTTTCAGTAGGCATTATTGAATTTCAGATAATACTGATCGTTCTTAGAATAGGTTTATGTTATTCTGCGTCAACCTATTTACGTAAAGGTTATGCTTAAATATAAATACTTGTTTAACGAATGTTCTAAACGTGACGAACGAGCAGGTTTTTTTTTTAATAAAAGTTATGCTGTAGGTAATAAGGGGGAAACATTTTTTCTTTTAATTGTCAGACTGATTCAGCCCCTGTTCTTTGCCGCGCAGCATGGATTGAAGGTAAAACGAATGAAAAAAGCTTAAAGACTTATGCCGGAACTAAACTTTTTTCTATGTTAAAGCCCAGCGCTAGCATACAGACATCATCCTCAAATTCACTGCGATGCGAGAAAGCTTTTACATCATTAAGCATGGCCACCAATATGTCATGCGGGGGAAGTTCGGCATGTCGTTTAAGAGAATCTTTTAAACGCTCAAACTCATATTCTTCGCCGTTTTCATTGTGAGCTTCGTATATACCATCTGTGTAAAGAAATATTACATCACCATCCTGCATGGGAAGTTTTCCGGTTTTATACACGTTATTCGGCGTTAGACCCACTGCAGGGCCGTGGATATCCTGGTCGCCTGTTAAGTCATCTACCTCGGATTTATTGCTATGCATAATAAAGGGAGAGGGGTGCCCTGCGTTGGTAAAAGAAATTTCTTTGTTCTCAAAATCCAATACACAATAAAAACAGGACACAAACATGAAGCGTTCATTAAGCTGAAAGATGGAGCTGAAGCTTTTATTAAGTTTGGTAATAAAATCTCCAGGGTTATCTGCTATGTCTGATAATTGCTCAAATAATCCTCTTAAAGAAGACACCACTAATGCTGCTCGTAAACCATGGCCTGAAACATCTCCCATAAAGACCCCGATCTTATGTTCAGAGAGTCGACGAATATCCATGTAATCACCTCCTACCGCCCCACTGGGAATGTA
>Ga0265309_10000590_pt1 | contig 14735 bp, 14 predicted proteins | sample Helome_FD_192492 | JGI IMG/M metagenome (GOLD analysis project Ga0265309, IMG submission 192492) | Marine sediment microbial communities from subtidal zone of North Sea - Hel_20160524 (Illumina Assembly) | ecosystem: Environmental > Aquatic > Marine > Subtidal zone > Sediment ...
ACTCAAGCTGGATGGCTTCGGTTCTTACCCGGATTCGCTGTTCAATGGAATACGCGCTATTGCCAACAAGGTCAAATCCGTCCATTCGAGTTTCACCGCGCTAACCGATTAAGCGTAAAGCGTAAATGCCAAATTTTAATCCGAAAATCTGGCCCCTGGCGATCAAGTTACCACTGATGATCACCGTCGTGGTGACTATTGTGGGCTTCATGATCGGTAGCGTCATGGTATTGCAGGACTGGAGGCGTTCTCACGAAGAGCTAGGCGAAAAAGCGCTCCTGTTATCGGAATCCGTTGCCATCACCACACCAAGAGACATGCTTCGCAGGGATTACTGGGCACTTTACCTAGGCCTCAAGAATATGCGGTCCCGCAAGCACGAAATCATTACCGCGATGATCCTCGATACCAACGGCACAATTCAGGCGCATCTTCACCCCGCCGACAACCCGATGGGGCTCAAGTTTGAACCCGTAAACAGTACCGAACAAGATCTGTTTGAACAGGCAATGGCCGCCAGAAAACCTGTTGTGATAAGTCGTGGCGGCTATAGCCGGACAGGCTTTCAGGAAGGTGTCGTACCGCTGTTCTCTGACCAGAAATACCTGGGCGTGATCCGGGTTCGCTTATCGGTCGGCCAGTTATATGAAAAATCGTTATATTCCGCGTTCCTCGTGCTCGCCCTGGTCCTGGTTTTCATCGTCATCGGCAGCGCACTCGGAACTATTGTTTCCAGGCGCATGGTTGAACCGCTGACGGCGGTTACCCAGGGACTCGAAGCGGTAGGCCGCGGTGAAATGACCGACTTTGCACCAGTACCGGTTAGAGAAAGAGATGAGATCGGACGCCTGAGCGCCACCTTTAACCAGATCATGGCGGAACTGGCCGAAAAAAAGATGCTTGAAGAAGAAATCGCAATGAGCGAAAAACTGATCGCGCTAGGTCGCATTACCGCTGGCGTTGCGCACGAGGTTAACAACCCGCTGGCAGGCCTGCTTAACTGTATCGATACGCTGCGCCAGCATCCGGATGATAAAGATTTGATCGATCGTTACCTGCCGGTCATCGACCAGGGCCTACACCGGATCAAGGATATCGTGCATAACCTGCTAGTGGGGCTGAGGATCGAAGAAGGCGACGAAATTGAAGGCATTGACCACATCGATAAGCTGCACGATCTGATTGACGCTGAAATAGGTGACAGGGATATCGAGATCATCTGGGAAAATAGTGCCAACAAGGATCTGCAAATACCCGGCAAGCTCGAACAAATTGTCTTCAACTTGCTCAAAAATGCGATCGAGGTGCTGCCCGACGGCGGTACTGTCGCCTTCAAAATGTACTTCGATGGGGCGAATCTAAATATCGAGATCAGCGACAATGGTCCCGGTATTCCATCCAGTATCAGAAACCAGTTGTTCGATCCTTTTTTTACAACCAAACCCAATGGCACCGGCCTTGGCCTGTGGGTGGTTTATCGTCTTACCCAGAACCTGGAAGGAATCATCGAAGTGCAGAGTGAGCAAGGTCATGGCACTACATTTCATGTTTCAATACCGGCTGAAACCACGAAGGCAGCCTGATGCAAAATGAGCCAGACCAGGATTTGGACAGAGACGACTTCAGTGACTACCGTGTGCTGCTGGTCGAGGATGATGAAATCATGCGCCTTTCGCTGGAGGACCGATTGCGACTTGAAAGTATCCCGGTGTATGCCGTAGCCGACATATCCGGCGCCAGGAAGGAACTTGAAAAAGGTGAAATTGACCTGGTTGTTACCGATATCCGCTTGCCAGATGGAACCGGCATTGAATTGTTTGGCGATATCTCGAATCGCTTTCCCGGAATTCCAGTGATTTTGATGACCGCCTTTGGCGATATATCGGATGCAGTCACGCTGGTTCAGGCCGGTGCCCTCGATTACCTCACCAAACCTTTCGATATCAAAGATTTTATCGACAAAGTCGAACGCCACTTGTCGCGTATCGCCGACGCCCAGCTAACGTTTGACAATTCTGCGGACGAGACCAGTTTCAAGGCCGGCACTGGCCGTCTCGGCAAAAGCCCCGCGATGCGTAAGATCGAAAGGCTGGTGGCACGTCTTCGCGCCAGTGACAGTTCGGTACTGATTACCGGTGAGTCCGGTGTCGGCAAAGAGGTAGTTGCCAGCCTGATTCACCATAACAGTATGCGCAAACACGGACCCATGGTGAAGGTAAACTGTGCCGCGCTGTCGCCCACGCTGATTGAAAGTGAACTCTTTGGTCACGAGAAAGGCGCCTTTACCGGAGCCGTAAAACAGCGTATCGGCCGCTTCGAACAGGCCCAGGGAGGAACCATCTTTCTTGACGAAATTGCCGAGGTATCGCCTGAAATTCAGATCAAACTCCTGCGCGTTCTGCAGGAACGCGAAATCGAACGCGTTGGTGGTGTGGAACCGATCAGCCTGGATGTCAGGGTCATTGCGGCAACCCAGGTAGATCTGAACGAATCCATCAAAAATCACGAGTTCAGGTCAGACCTTTACTGGCGTCTCAACGTAATTCATATGAGCATCCCGCCGCTACAGGAACGTCGCGAAGATATCGTTTATCTGGCCAGATTATTCGTCACCGAGCAAATGGCCAGAACGGCAAGCGCGATAAAGGGATTATCCAGGGACGCGGAACTGCAGCTCCAGTCCATGTCATTTCCAGGGAATGTGCGCGAGCTCAGAAACATCATCGAAAGAGCGGTCGCGCTATGCGACACCCCCTGGATCACTCCCGCTGAATTGTTACTCGAGGCCGACAACCGTGATGACATCAGCACAGCAACGCTGAGGGAGTCAATCGAAGAAGCTGAACAGAAGGCCATACTCAAGGCATTAGTCGAAAATAGTCACAAAATTAATCAGGCCGCGGCTGCGCTTGGGATCTCCCGCAAAAATCTTTGGGAGAAGATGAAGCGCTACAATATTGATAAATAGTAGCCCAGGGTGCACCCCCTGCTGCGGTACTGACAAGTTAACATTTTTAGCCGAGAGAACGCTTCCAGTTATTGTCATTTTAAGCCACCGAGCTCTTCCAAGACGCAAAGGCACGCATTCGAAATTGTCGATAGTGACTAGCAGAAATTAGATGGCGACACAGATTGAATAAATTATACACGACCGAATGCACACCTAAAAATCGCTGGGCTTGAATAATCGATTTAAATCTTCGCATGCCCCGCTCCTTAACCCTTGTTGGTTGGTGCGAAAGCTCAGCGCGATTGTTAGCATATTGAGAAGTATCATGAATTGTATCGGGGATTAGATCCCTGTGTGCAACTCCATAGCTCCTCAATTTATCCGTTACTATCTTCCTGGGTTGGCCTTGATGTGCCTTTAATAGCCTATTGAAGAATCGCTTTGCAGCCGAACCATCTCGTCGACTCTGGAGAAACACATCAACAATTTCACCATCTTGATCAACCGCTCGCCAGAGGTAATGTTGTTTACCATCAATCCTGATGAAAACTTCATCTATGAAAAATGTATCGCCATATCCCTGGTGCCTTCGCTTCAACCTGGTCGCATATATTGAACCAAACCTATTGCACCACAATCGGATCGCTTCGTAAGTGACATTTATCCCGCGCTCAGCTAATAAATCTTCAATATCACGATGACTGAGATTGAATCGATAGTAGAGCCATACCGCATATTGGATGATTTCTGCTGGAAACCGATACCGTTTGTATATTTTAGATTTATTCATTCGGCAATTGTCGCCGAACTGCAGTTAACTTGTCAGTACCCTTCATAAGACATTTTCGTGTTGGTCCCTGTGGTTTTCCGAAGTGGCGGTTGATACAAACACGAATATCCTTCTTTCTTTCATTCCACCAAAATTTTCATCGTGACTGGACTATTACCAGTTTCAGCGATAACAGATTCAATAAACACAACATTAACTTTTAACAAAGGACATATATCATGAATAAATTGACTAGACCTATGATCAAGATTTCTTTACTTGCTATTGCAACTTTCTCGCTTGGTGCTTGCCAATATTTTCAACCAGAAGTAACCGGGCAAACTGAAGGCGCAGAATATAAGATCACGATCACAAATATCCTTCCTAACGAAAAGTTTGCGCCTATTTTGATCGTAGGTGATGCTGATGACAGTAAAATTTGGGTTGGCAACTATGTCTCCGATGAAGCATATACACAATTCACTACCGGAAACAATGGTCCATTGGCTAAGGTATTAGGTGGTGATCAAGGCCAGCCAGGAAAACTTGGCGTTGGTGATGAAATTAGCTTTAGCTTTAAATCAAATGCTAAAACAATAAGGATTACAGCTATGGTCCATCCCGATATTACGCCGGATAATTACGTTACTACATTAGTCGATTTAAAATCTGGCAGCACTACCGAGTTACAACGCTTTGATATAGGCGATGACGAGGGACGCAAAACAGTACAGCTAGTGGGCGCGGCTGGAAAGGTGACGATTCTATAATCCACAATCATTGTTTTTTAATTGGTAGATATCAAATGGCTCACCATAAGTATTACTCACTTTTGATAGCATTGAGCAGTACGCTTGCGTCCTGCTCAATGACTACCGCAGCTGTCAAACCTGACATAGATCGCTATGTTGAAATCCCGATCAAGTTTGAGCATAAATGGGACGACGCAACTCATCCGTTTACCGGGGCAGCAGTTATTGATATCGACGGTGATAAAAAAATGGAGATTTTTATCGGTGGCGGTGAAGGTCAGCAAGACGGGCTTTTCTCGTATCAGGAAAATGCCTTTACCAACATCATTGAAGGTAAAGGCTTATCCAGTCTTTCAGCAACTCATGGGGCAACATCACTGGATATGGATGATGACGGTGATGTTGATCTCATCATTGCTCGCGACAATGGCGTTTATCTGTACCTGAATAATGAGGGTGTTTTTGAGGGTAAGCAGATCCCGGTTGATTTACCTGCTAACTCGGTGCCCTTTGATGTGGCCGTGTCTGATATTGATCATGATGGCGATGGTGATATGTATATAAGTGCATTTGTTAATTTCCCATCTTTCAAGAGCGCCACCTACAATGATCCCAGTCACGCTAAAACTAACATTCTTTTGTTAAATAATGGCGATTTGACTTTTACCGACGTAACCCAAGCCTCCGGCACTGCTTCCAAGCAAAATACATTTCTTTCAGTATTTGTAGATCTGGACGGTGACGGTTGGGAGGATCTGGTGGTGGCGCAAAACACAGGGGAAGTGGAAATTTTTCAAAATCTGAAAAATCGAAGCTTCGAGTATCACCAAGTTGACGAAGGGCATGGGTTCTGGATGGGGCTTGCCATAGGGGACATTGACAAAGACGGTGACCAAGATCTTTTCTTTACCAATGTCGGCAGTTCCATCCCAGCCTTCTTGACCAGAGGGGATTTGCGAGATGAGCAAAAAGATACCTTAGAATGGATGCTGCTTAAAAATGATGGTGCATTTGAATTTACCAACGTTACCGAAGAATATGGGCTAACCGACAATGGATTTGCCTGGGGAGCAGTCTTTGAAGACCTCAATCTTGATGGCTCGCTTGATCTACTAGTTGCTCAAAATTATATTAAATGGCCTATTCATTGGCTTTTCAAATTAAATGCAAAGAGCTTTTTGCAACTACCTACTGCAAAGGGCAGCCAAAAGTTCATGCATTTTTCAGAGTTAGGTCTTGAAAATGAATTTTATGGTCAATCGCCACTTATCGCCGATATAGATAGTGATGGCAAACAAGACGTCTTATGGATCAACATGGATGGTCCTATGCGTGCGTTTTTGAATAAAACGCAGGGCAATTATATCACTATTGTATTGCCAGACTCTGTCGCTTCGCTTGGCACTAAATTAACTATTGAAAGCGCTCAAGGCAAAAGTTACACAAAGGTAGTATTAAATAGTATCGGTATGTTAACCGACCAAACACCAGAGATTACCTTTGGTCTAGGTAACTTAAATAGCGTTGATCAAGTTGTGATTGAATATCCAGACGGAACCATAAAAATAATAAAAAACCCAACGATCAATCAAAAACTTTTCTTAGCAAATTAACAGCTCTCATACCTTTAGAATGAGCCAATATTTTTATGAAACATTTTAAAGCCTTTGTCATCGGCTCCTCTTTTCCTGTCGTTATCTGGCCATTTTTTTATTTAGGTGTTTCAAGTTTTCGTTATCCAGAAGCCCTGTTTTCCATGGATTTAGTGCCGATTTTTCTGCCTTTCATTTTTGGATTCTACAATGTTCTTATTTTAGCCGTGAAACGAACCTGGTTTGCCAGGGCTTCGGTGAGTTACTACCTGGCTGCTGGGGCTTTTTTCGGCCTAGGCTTATCACTTTACGGAAACTTTGGAAAAGATATCCCGGTAGACTTATTCCAATTTCCAGATACGGCCATTCAGTATATTGTTATTCCAATCGCCATACTCCTTTATGCTCTTGTCTGGCGTTATATCGCAGGCAACTTAAATCTTTTATTTGCCATTGAGTAATTGGGATAATAATGAGAACAATAGGGGTCAGACCACGATTTACTATTGTTCTCTGTTTTCATGAGCTAGCTAATTCTCTTCTTGAACCGCGAATGCAGGTAATCTCTCAGAGCGACTGCTTGGTTGCATTCGACATCTCGAGCCGAATATAAAAGCGTCAGTCGACATTTCGCCATCTTATCAAAGTAGCCCTCCTCGATTTCTAATATGGCATCAAGCTCCAAAAAATAACAGTTCCTGAATGTCTCCCACTTCGATCGTTCATGACCAAACCACTTTCGCAGAGCCGTGCTGGGTGCTGCGTCTTTCAACCACAAGTCAGCCCGCACTTGCTCTTTCGTCATGCCTCGCGGCCACACTCGATCTACCAGAATCCGAAAACCATCGTGCGGATCAGTCGGTTCGTATACCCTTTTCGTTCGAATATCCATACAATGACCCCAGCTAACTAGGTGGTATGCGACGCAGGCCGCGATTAATTGCCGCTTGAACAGAATTATTACAGGAGGTGTAGGAAATCACTTCCACGAGTCAGCTCCGGTTCAATAAACAGGCCCCACAATCGCATGGGGCCTGTTTTCCTTCGAACTATGCCGTTGCTTAATTGTCCTCGACTTCCACGATGTCCGGCCGTAGAGAAGCGATGATGACCATAAGCTCCCCGTGTTCCTTTTCCGGGACATTGAATTTGTTCAAAGTGTCGACCAGGTGCTGCGCGACGATGGCGAATTCGCTCGCCTTGATGCCGAGCCCGCCGTGGGTTGTGGCTGCCGGCCGGCTGATGATTTTGCAGGGTCCTCCAGTCACTCTACACACCAAATTCTTGTTTTTCTGGCGGAATCCCTCGCGCGAGTCTTCGCTCATACCGAAGAAACGTGCGCCGACCACGGGATCTTTGAACAGCTTCCCGGCGAAATCGTCTACTACTGCAGAGACGGCGTCGTAGCCGCCGAGGCGCTCGTAAAGCGACTTCTCCTCAGCTGCTTGACCCAGGGTTGGGTTCATCAAGAAAATGCCAACTACGAATATGGCGGGGATGATTGATAAGTATTGGTTACGCATGACTTTTCTCCTTGCGGTCAACCATTTCGGTCGACATTGAATGTGAATGAAACTTCAAGCTGGAGTCTAAATAAGAATGCGGGCAAACATCAGTTTCTAACTGTTAGTAACCCCCAACAATGGCGGTAAACTTACATTTTGTTATTGTAAGGGCAGATTTTTCGAATCCGAACAATCTAAATTATTTGCCAGAAACTCCGAAAACTAGTTGCCTACAAAATAAAGTTGGCCCCTTTGGCTCTGATTCGTAAGCCCATAGGTGTACCGGGGAGCTCAAAAGACTGCCGCTGGTCACTTGTTTTTACCCTGAAATAAACGTGACCTTCACAAGAGATAACCCACTACTGCTCGTTTAACAACAGATGATTAACTGTGACGTCCGATTAGCGGAGCAGGCATTAACAAGATACTGAAATTGAAAGATATCCTCAACCTAGTCGTTGCACCTAGCTGCAACTGGAGAAAGGTAGGTTGCCAACACCTGAATTTTATATTTCCATTCAAAATCGTTTCAAGGTCGAAAAAACTTTTTAAACTAATCGATGGTTTTTGATATCAGCACGCCTCCCCAGAGCACGTTTCTATTCCCGCTGCCTTGCTTGAGCTCGGATGTGTGTCCCCTAATTGAGTAGGTAAAACTATATCCATCGGTGAGCGCAAGGGTATAACCTACCCATGCCTCGACGATGCCGCGATTGATTTCATCGCCACTGTAAGTAACTGCACTGTCTTTAAATTGCCCTTCTAAAAAGGCATTATAAGCCCGCAGCTTGAACGATATTCCAGCCCAGACGTATTGTTCGGATACTCTTGCCGTGACATTGGGGATCGACTTCTCACCATAACTGGTCAGTTCGGGATTAAAAGAGACCCAGGGAGTATGAAATTTTCCGGCTCTTGTACTGAGGCTCCAACTGGCTTCGGTGATATATCCCAATGACCCTTGAAACGTGCTTTTTAGTTCCAATCCCGAGACATTCTGATGCACCAGGCTTTGGCGTGAAATACTATAGCGAGCCGTGGGTTCTCCGCCATCAGAGATCTGGTTAGCCCAACCCCTCGGCTTGCTTCCACCGTAAGTTGAATGCACTATTTCCTGAATATCGCCAACAACACTTAAACCCATAATGCCGAGAGTCAGGGTAGTTTGCCATGAGACTTCACTGCTACGATCGTAATGCTCCCGAGTACTGGAGACATAAACTAAACTGGAGTAGGGACGATCGTCCTGGTTTGCCTCGGACTGGGTAATATCCTCGGGTGTAAATCCGAATAATCCGTATTCAATTTTGCTGGTTTTGATACCCGGGCCTAACAGATCATCAAGCCCAACGCGTTGGTTTATCCAGTCGAGAGACTGGTGTAACGACGCCCATTGATTTTCTGCTCGATTCCCTGCGTAGGTAAGGTTGATACCGTAAGTATAGTCCTGGTCCCTTGATCCTGGGACCAGGATATCGTTATCGAATCCTATCGCCCAACTCGATTTTTCGTAGATTTTCGGTGACTGGATATCAAACTTCGTCGTATCCGCTTGATCCTGTCCAGCAGACACAACACTAGCGCCGGCTAGCATTGCAGCCCCAATCAATAGATTGAAGCTTAGCAGGCAGCTTCCTAATATAGGGTTCATGGTAGCTTGACTTTGCCAAATCTTAAGGAAATGTTGGCGTTCCATAGCCGCGTCAACAAATCACTTACAGGACTCGACTGGTCTATCCTCTTGATGCTTCGCTGACTCCACCGACTACCAGCGAATACGGAATTAGCTGAAGGCTTGTTCATGTTGTATTTCCCCGTTCAAAATTTATTGATTAAGGCGGAGACGTTGCTCCCCCCGAGAGTTGACATGCTGACCGAAGAGCGAGAACAGGAATATTCGTTCTAACAACAGTTGTAACTTCGGAAATCCACAAGTTACGGACGGCGCCGGTAGGTTAACTGGAGGGTTTAATGGGCAGGCTGGAGGAACTTGAACCTGTAATAGTTCGCCAGCGCTTTCACTTCTTCCTCGCTCGACTCAAGACCCGGCCCGGTGCTAAGAGTGAAGCTAGACCGACCTTCTGGTCTTCGGCCTCGATAATGTCCAACCCTGGGGAAGCGATGATGAGCATTAACTCTTTGTGAGTTTTTCCGGGACATTGAAGATGGATGGGGATTCAGAATAGCGTTTGGATAAGTACGCGGGAAAGCATCTGTTTCTAACAGTTAGTAACAGTAAGAAACTGATATCCGTCAACGCAAATATGCAAACTTCGTTACAACGACTCAGAAGTCGCAAACGATGCAAGTTAAGCCAGTTGGCGTTGTCCCTGAAGTGAAAGACGAAGTTCGAATTTGGCGAGGCTTGAAAATTTGGTTAACAAACGAGGAAAACTACCATGGAACTTTCAAATTCTCTCACCTCGCAAGCAATACGACACCTGTCCGCAATTGCTTTGGTTGTAGCAGGTTTCTATTTGCTGCTCGGGTCAATCATTGAATCTCACGCTGCCGGCAATCCAATATATCAAGCGAAATTCAACGCTTCAGGAGCGTTGATTCGACCTGCCGGCTGGCGTGAATGGATATTTGTCGGTAGCCCTCTTACCCCTAATTCTCAGAACGGTGGATCGGCAGCATTTCCTGAATTCCATTCGGTCTATATAGACCCTGAGAGTTGGGCACACTACAAGAAGACCGGAAAATTTCGTGAAGGCACGATGTTTGCCAAAGAATTGACATTGGTCGGTGACACCGCGGGTACCAGCGGCATTGGGTATTTCAACGGCGACCTACAGGGGTTCGAAATCGCGCACAAAGACTCCAAGCGATATTCCAAAGAAACAGATGGATGGGCCTATTACTCATTCGGACACCAACCTGAACCCTATGCAGATACAGCGACAGCTTTTCCTACTGCTGCCTGTGCCGCATGTCACACAGCAGCTGCAGCTGAAGATATGGTTTTCACACAGTACTACCCGATTCTTAAGGCTGCCAAGGGTGCTGGTGCTGCCGGTGCAGGTGTTGGCGGCAAAAGGTAAATAGGGTCTGGACAACAACCGCCTCCTCAGGTATGCCAAGGATGGCTTTTTTTAAATAGTTTAAACAATGGAAATCACTCTACTAAGAGAGGGAAGTAAAATGAACAGACAAATCACTACGATAAGTCACCAATGCCGGCATTAGCCGAAGTCCATGACCGAATTCGCCAGATATTAGTGCGGCAGCAACAAGTTTATCTGCTTAGTTTACTACTTGAAAGCGCTTCCAAAGACATCGTAGTGAAACGATATTCCTCCACCAACAACGCTGCACAGAATACGGCAATCTCTGATGCGCCAACTACGATTCAACAAAACTGAAATAGCGACCATACGCATTCTTAACACTTGTACGAGCAATGTAGGGTTACTGCTCGCCCTGATCGTTTGGGGCGGCAATGCTTATTCCAGCCCAACACCAATACCGACAACAGGCGTACTGCAACAGGTAATTGTGGATCACTATTATGCAATTGGAGAAAACCGGCTCGATGAAGCGATGAGCTATTATCACAGCCAGTCACCCGAAATAGTTCAAACCAGCGAGGATGTTGAGTTTGGTTTATCGCAGTTTCTGCAAAGAACTACAACACTGAACTTTTGCTACACCGGCCAGATAGATGGATTTTCTATCGCGACAGCGAAGCACAGAATTCTCATGATCTCGGGTGTAAAATTTATCGAGATTTTTGTCGACGTTGTATATCAACTGCGCATGGAACAGGGAAGCTGGAAGATCTGGACGCGGCGAGACAACTCGAACGGCATCGGCAAGTTGTTGAATTGTAAATCACTCAAATGATCAATCGAAACTTCAAGTTTCCAGTCACAATTGGTTAACTCGACCAGCTGCAACCCGGATAACTAGTCGTCTATCAATTACCTGTGGTTTTCCGAAGTAACGACTGTTACTAAAACGAATATCCCTGTTCTAGTTCTTCGGCCAGAATCTCAACTGTCCCAGGGAATAACGTCCCTGGTTAAATTAATACCATGTCAAAGAGGAAATACATCATGCATAAATCCACAGCTAGTATCGTATCCGCTGCCGTCCTGGCCCTTTCTTCCAGCACTCTGTTCATCTCCGGCGAAGTTTCAGCAGCGGAAATGGAAAAGTGCTATGGCGTTGCCACATCAGGCAAAAATGATTGCCAGACTGCGACCAGTTCCTGTGCCGGTACCTCTACCTCGGACCGTCAGGCTGATGCCTTTATCGCGGTTCCCACAGGCACCTGTGGAAAAATCGCGGGTGGTCGTCTCAGCGCCAGTTAACTCCGTTCGGATCTGCTGGTATCCAGCAGATCCGTTTTTTTAACCGATTACTGCAATTCCCTGATTGGTCCTCGAGTAAATGACCATTAACAAACCAGGCAGTTGTTACCACTCTGGAGAGTCAAGATGAACTTTATAAATACAACACAACTATGGGTCCAGCGAAGCATCAGCGGAATAGACTGGTTGAGCCCTGCCAGTGACTTGTTGATTCGTCTGTGGATCGCCAACATTTTCTGGAAGGCGGGCACGGTCAAGCTTGCCTCCTGGGACGCCACGCTCTATCTATTCGAATACGAGTATCAGGTGCCTTTCTTACCCCCTGAAATCGCCGCCATTCTCGGCACCGGCGTTGAACTCAGTATGCCGGTTCTGCTGGCTCTGGGACTGGCCACCAGATTCAGCGCTCTGGTGCTATTCGTCTTCAATATTATCGCAGTGGTTTCCTATCCCACTCTTAACGAGATCGGTATCAAAGATCACCAATACTGGGGATTGCTATTGCTGGTACCGTTGTTTCACGGCGCTGGTCGATTGTCACTGGATCATTTCGTTAGCAAATTTTTCTGGCGAAGAGACGTTGCCGCAGAGGCCCAGGAATCAAATCCGCCTAATCACCCAAGCGGGCTCGAATCAACCATCAACCGGTAGTAAGTGAAAATTACTGTTGAGAAACCATGAATTCCTTAGCCGAATCTACTGTCATCCAAAAACCCGTCGGATCTCGGATTCCAGTATCGGCTGGAATCGGATTACGCGGCCCCCACATGATCGAACTGGAAGAGACCACTCCGACAGTCGGCTGGCTGGAGGTGCATTCGGAGAATTATTTCGGTGATGGTGGATCGCCCATTCATTATTTATCGAAAATTCGTGAGGATTATCCGATTAGCCTCCATGGTGTGGGATTGTCGCTGGGTTCCAGCGATCCGCTGAATCGAGAACACCTCTCTCGTTTACAACAATTGATAGATCGTGTGGAACCCGGATTAATTTCGGAGCATTTGAGCTGGGGCTCTATCGATGGGGTCTATTTCAATGATCTTTTACCGCTGCCTTATACCGAAGAGGCGCTAAGGCACTTCAGTGAACGGGTTCTTCAGGTTCAAGATAATCTTCGCAGAAATATTCTCGTAGAAAACCCGTCAAGTTACCTGAGCTATCGCCATTCGGTTATTCCAGAAGCTGAGTTTTTAACAGAAATATGCCGACGCACCGGTGCGGGCCTGCTGCTCGATGTGAACAATGTATTTGTCAGCGCCTTTAATCTGAATTTCGATCCACTCGAATATCTCGCGTCGATACCAGGTGATCTTGTTGCCGAAATTCATTTGGCCGGGCACACCGAAAAGGTATTTCCGGACGGAATACTGCTGATTGATGATCACGCCTCCTCGGTGAGCCAGGCGGTCTGGGACCTTTACGCGAACACCCTTGAGTTGATCGGCGACAAGCCAACACTCATCGAATGGGACTCGGAGCTACCAAGCCTGGTCGATCTGGTGGGTGAGGCAAAGACCGCGCAAAACTATCTGGATACCCGTAATGCACGCATTGCATAAATTGCAACAGTCATTCGCAGCGGATATCTGGGAGGATGGATTAAACCGATTAGATGGTGTAATCCTGGATGGACGATTCCCCGCGGAACGGCTATTCCAGGTTTACCGAAACAACTTCTGGATCGCTACTGAGGACGCATTGTCCGAGATCTACGGCGTTGTCAAACGGCTGGTCGGCAATCAGTTTTTCACTTTGCTGGTGGATCATTTTTTACGTAGCTACCCTCCGAGATTTGGCAATATGCTTCAGTTGGGTAGCGAACTCCCGGTTTTTTTATGCGACTTCAAGCTAACCGAGGACTTGCCTTATATATCCGATATCGCCCGACTCGAGTGGGCCTATCACGAGGTGTTTCATGCACGTGGTGCAAGACCGTTCAACACTCAGACACTGGCGACAATTCCATCTGAAAAGATACCGCTGCTGCATTTCGGTATATCGCCCAGTAGTCGACTCGTAAATTCAATCTTCCCCATTTTCGAGATCTGGCGTCTCAATCAGCCCGACTATAATGGGGATCAAACTGTCGATCTGGATACTGGCGGCGATTCGGTTCTGCTCACGCGCCCGGATTTGGTGGTTGAGTTGCAAAAGCTTGAGCAGGTCGATGCCCGATTTCTACAAAGCCTGAATAGCGGCAGTAGCCTCGATAAAGCAACCAAAGCCGCCCTTAATGTTTCCAAAAACTTCGACCTGGAACAGGCCCTGGCCAGGTATCTCGTTACCGGCACACTAGTCCTGAAAGATGAAAATTCATCTGGGTCTGCTCTAACCTACAACCATCCTGGAGGAAAACAGCCATGATATCTCAAGAAACCATGAGTCTTTTCTACTCGACTCTTTCGGTGCTCACCTATATTTTCGTCCTGCTGGTCGGACTGGCAGTACTGGCAGTCATCGTAGTATACATCGCCGATGTCAGCCAAACGCGGCAAGCACTGCGCCGAAACTATCCAGTCATTGCCCATTTTCGCTACCTGTTCGAGCACCTGGGCGGATTTTTCAGGCAATACTTTTTCGCCATGGATCGCGAAGAAATGCCGTTTAATCGGGCGCAAAGAACCTGGGTATACCGCGCGGCCAAGGACATCGATACCACGACCGCCTTCGGCTCGACTCGGGATATCCATCACCCCGGTTCAGTATTGTTCGTGAACTGCCCCTTCCCGACCCTGGGTATAGACGCAACACCTACCCGGCAAGTGACCATAGGTCCCGAATGCCGTCATCCCTATACCACCGATTCATTATTTAATATATCCGGCATGAGTTTCGGGGCACTATCCAG
>Ga0265309_10000592_pt1 | contig 14726 bp, 15 predicted proteins | sample Helome_FD_192492 | JGI IMG/M metagenome (GOLD analysis project Ga0265309, IMG submission 192492) | Marine sediment microbial communities from subtidal zone of North Sea - Hel_20160524 (Illumina Assembly) | ecosystem: Environmental > Aquatic > Marine > Subtidal zone > Sediment ...
AATCCAAGAAGAGATAGTGGAGATAGAAGAGAAGGTGGCTTTAGAGATAATCCAAGAAGAGATAGTGGAGATAGAAGAGAAGGTGGCTTTAGAGATAATCCAAGAAGAGATAGTGGAAGGAATGATGAAAGAACAGATTCAAACAAAAAGAGAAAGAAGTTTGGAAGAAGATAATCAATCATTTTTTTGGATAAAATCAGAAGGACAAGAAAAAATAGCTACAGAAAATATGGTTCCTGGAAATCAGGTTTACAAAGAAAAATTAATTATTAAAAGAGGAATTGAATACAGATTATGGGATCCATTTAGAAGTAAATTAGCAGCATCCATTATGAATGGTTTAGATCACTTTCCTTTTGAAAATAAAAGTCAAATTTTGTATTTGGGGGCATCTACGGGAACCACAGTTAGCCACATTTCAGATATTGTAGGTCCTAGCGGGGTTGTTTTTGCAGTAGAACATGCAAGTAGAGTAGCAAGGGATTTTTTAGATAGAGTGGCAGCATATAGAAAAAATATCATGCCAATTCTACAAGATGCACGAAAGCCAAAAGAATATTTTTCAGTGTTTGGAAAAGTTGATGTTGTGTATGTGGATATAGCACAGCCAGATCAAACACAAATTGCAATTGATAATTGTGAAATGTTTCTAAAAAAAGGAGGCTATTTCTTTTTAGTTATCAAAACTAGAAGTATTGATGTAACAAAAGCTCCAAAAAGAATCGTTGAAGAAGAAATAGAAAAACTAAAACCAAGATTTGATGTTTTACAGACAATTGATCTACATCCTTATGATAAAGATCATGCAATGGTAATTTCCAAATTCAAACATTAGTTATTTTCAATTATTCTCTGAACAGGTTTCCAACTTTTACGCACAAATTTAGGCATTTCATGGTTTTTTTTATAATATTTTGTTACAAATTTTACAGTTACAGAATCAGAAGGATATCCGCTACCCAAATTATGATCTATTCTTAATTTCATAATTGCTCTATCTCTACTAACTTTAGCAAGAATAGATGCAGCAGATACTACAACAAATCTACTGTCTGCACGATGATACGATTTAATTTTATGATTATCAGATAGTTTAGAAATTTCTTTTCCAAATCTAGTAGGATTAACATCACATGAATCAACATATGAAACATCTGGATTTAATTTTGAAACAACTTTTGCCATATATTTTGCCTCTAAACCATTTAGACAGTGTTTCTTTACACTAGCATCAATTGATCTAGGAGAAATTTTTGCAATATAATAATCATCTACAATTTTAATAATTTTTTTGTATAGATGTTCACGTAATTTAGGAGTAAGTTTTTTTGAATCTTTTACACCTAATGCAGTTAATTTTTTTATATTTTTTTTATCTATTGATATTCCAGCTATCACCAATGGTCCTAACATGGGACCACGTCCAGCATCATCAATACCACAAATTTGCACGAATTGTGTCTTAAAGCACAAGTATTAAACCGTTATACGTTTAGAAGAATTGAAAAAGAATTGGAATTTACAGATGAAACTTTTCAAGAAATAACTGAAGGGAAAACAAAACTACTAGTCCCAAAAAAATCAATTACAGATAAAGTGCCTCCAATGAAACCAGCATTTTTTAATCCCAAAGCAAAATTAAATAGAGATTTTTCAATAATTGCATATTCTGCTTTCCTTAACAAATTTCAAGGTCCAAAAATTTTCTTAGAAGGTCTTTCAGGATTAGGAGCTAGAGGATTGCGTGTTGCAAATGAATTAAATGTTGAAAAGATTGTAATTAATGATCTTAACCCTTCTGCACTCAAAATGGCAGAATATTCTGCAAATCTAAATGAAGTAAAGAATATGGAATTTTCTGAAAAAGAAGTATGTAGATTTTTTAGCAATTATTCAAAAAAAGGAGAAAGAGGCTCAATTGTAGACATAGATCCGTTTGGATCACCTGCAGCCTATTTTGACTGCGGAATTAGAGCAACTATGCATGGAGGCATACTATCAACAGCAGCCACAGATCTTCAAGTGCTAAATGGCCTCTTTCAATCGGCATGTAAAAGAAAGTATGGAGGAGTTCCAGTTAGAACAGAATATGGAAATGAAATTGCAATTAGATTGATTTTAGGTTCTCTTAGAGCAGTAGCTGCAAGACTAGGTGTAACTGTAATTCCCATGTTTGTAGAAAGTGAAATGCACTACTATAGAACATATGTCAAAGTTCTCAACAAACCAGATCAAAAAGAGAATCTAGGATACATTTTGCATTGTAAAAATTGTGGGAATAGAAAAATTGCATTAGAGCAAGAGCAGGAATGTGAACTATGTAAATCAAAAATCAGTATAGCCGGACCATTATGGATAAATAAAATTTTTGACAAAGAATTTGTTCAAGATATGATAATTGAAAACTCCAAATTAGAAACAGACAAGAATTGTGAAAAAATTCTTTGTAAATGTTTGTCTGAATCAGAAATGGCAGGAACATATTATACAATAGATGAAGTTGCATCAATAATGAAATCATCACCACCAAAATTAGAAAAAGCAGTTTCAAGTTTAATAGAAAATAATTTTTTAGCTAGTGTCACAGTGTTTAATCCAACAGGATTTAGAACTAATGCAAACATCAATGAAATAATTAAAATTTTTGAAACTATCCAATAAAACCTAAACATACAAGGTATAATTCACTACTTTGTTTCCTACTTGCATCAGGTTTTGTGAGATTTATTCTAACAAATTTTTTCTTGACATAATCTCGAAATTCCATTGAGAATTCACCGTCAAAAATTTTAAAAACAGCATTTCCTTTATGTGCTAAAACTTTCTCCATGATTTTTGTGCAATCATAATTTAATGATATTTGTTTTGCATGATCAACACTCCAATTTCCACTTACTTGTGGAGAAAGATCACAAATTACAGCGTTAACTTTACGTCCAAAATAAGACAATACTTCATCTACAACATGTTCATCTTCAATATTTTCTCGGATAATATGAGCCCCAGGAATTTCTTCAACATAAGACAAATCTATACCCATTACTTTTCCTTGATTTCCAACTAATTTCAGTGCCATCTGAGTCCAACCCCCAGGCGCACAACCAAGATCTAGAACGTTGAAACCAGGCCCTATGAGGCGATATGACTTGTTTAATTCTTGTAGTTTGAATGCAGCTCTACTTCGAAAACCTTGCTCGTGAGCTAATCTACGATAATGATCTTTTCGTGCATCTGCTAGTTTCATTTAGCCTTCACAGGTTTTTTCAATTCAGCAATTACCCAATCCTCAATAAATTGGCAATTTGTAGGACTAATTTCTCCATCAAGGGAACATTTCTGCTCAACAGGACAGACTAAACAAGGTGCATTTTCAATTGATTGTGTACTGATTGGAGTTTTCTTTAAAATTAATTTGTATGTCCAACGATTATTTTCAAGAAGTTTTTCTCTAGTAATGGTACCCATTCTTTCAAGTTTTAATGCTAATCGGGAACCGACTTGATTAGTGAGTTTAAGTTTTTTCCATAATTCACCTTGGAACATTCCATCAGATTCTTTTTCAGCTAAAATATCACAAACTTTGTTAGTCAATCGTTCCATGTCGACTTTTTCAATTTGGAAATTTTCAATTTCTTCATCTGAGAGTTGTTCTTCTAATTCTTCTTCAAGTGTTAGTTCAGCAATTCTTTTTTCTTCTTCTAATTCTTTTTTAGTTAATTTTTTTACTTTAACAGGTTTTTCTACTACTTTCTTTACTGCTTTCTTTGCAGGTTTTGCATTTGCTTTCTTTGTTGTTTTCTTTGCAGGTTTTGCGTCAGATTTCTTTGTTGTTTTCTTTGCAGGTTTTGCGTCAGATTTCTTTGTTGTTTTCTTTGCAGGTTTTGCATCCAAAGTTTTCTTTTTCTTTTTTAATGCATCAAGATCTGCCTTAATTTTTTCAGCTTCTGCAATTAGAGTATCTTTTTTCTTTGCCATTAAATCACCTTATTTTTTAAATTCAATTTCTTATTTATCAACACGATTTCATTCCTATTTAACAGTAAATGTTCCTTTTGTAGAGATATTCTTTAGCTGTTTTGAGACCATTTCTGTGACTATATCATAAGAACCTGGTGTATCAACTACTTTAGAAAATTCATCCCCAATAGGAATAATGTTATTTCCAGATTCAAAGCATTGTTCAAAGAATCCACTTTGTGTGATTACATCACTTTTCCCAGATGAATAAATTGTAATGTAAAGATCCCCACAACTAAATGAAGAATCGCCAACTTTTACTTGAATTTCAACAGGTTCTGTAGTAGAATATTGTTTAGATAACCCAATAATTTCAATAGGAGAAGAACTATGAGAAGTGACTACACCTTCAGAATGAGACATTGGCCACATGTTTAACTCTCTATCAGGTTTCTGAAGAACATCAAATAATACTGCTGAACCAATAATTATTGAGAGAATTACAGGTAAAATAAATACAATAAAAACTCGCTTACTAGCCATTTTGTTTTAAAATCTACAATTCCCTTATATCTATTTAGCAAAATTTGAAAGGTTAAGATCATTTTGACGAATGAGTTAAATCGTAGCCGACTAAATATCGCTAGATGCGACTTAGAAAATTCAGAGCTAGAGCATATCGTTGCATACATGATTCTGGAGAAATAACAGTTGGAGATTTAGCAGCATTTGTGGGGAGGAATGAAAGTGGAAAAACTACAATTCTTCAAGCATTGACACTGTTGAATAGAGATGAACAGGTTTCAGAATTAGATCTTTGTGATGAAATGAATGAAGAATTAAAAGAAGAAATGAGATTAGCAGAAGGAGAATTTGATTTAAACCAGCATGAAATTAGCATTATAAAAGAAAGATTTCCAGGGCTGCCTGAAATTAAAAAAATTAAATTATTTAGAACAAACCAAAATCCAAGAGTTCAGTACGAATTTGAAGATATTGAACTTAGTGATGATAGTAATAAAGGACTTAATTCATGGGAAAATTTCTCAAAACAAATATTTGGATTTTTAGATACCATTCCCAATCATCTAAGAATTCAAATTGATACAAAATTCTTTGAAGAGCAAGTTCCTAAAAACCAAGAAACTTTTGATAGTGGAATGGCAGAATTTAGTAATCAATTTCATGTAATTGCTATTCAAGAACCTAAAGTAATCGAAGAATGGGAAAAAATCTATGAAAGTCCTGAAAATCAATTTTCAAATCTATTAAGTGGTGAAAGCGAAAAATCAGCTTTACAGAATTTTATTGCAGCAGAATTACATCCAAGATTTGTATACTTTTCAGATTATAAAAAAATCTATGGAAACATCAATCTCAATGAATATCTAAGAGAAGAGAGAGGTGAACGTGCAGATTCTATTGAATTTGTTGAAGAATTTGACAAGGCTGAGACTGTAAGAAATCTTTTCTATCTGGCAGAATTAGATATCAAAGAATTAGATGAAGTAAAAGAAAGTCCATCTAAATGCATCAAACTTCTCAATGCAGCAAGTAACAGATTGACTAAAAAATTAAATCCAGCATGGAAAGGAGACCCAATTCATGTTGACTTGAGATACAATCCTGGAAATATAATGAGTGTAGTTATCTCTGATGTCCATAAAGATGGAACTATTACAAATACAGGATTGCTAAACAGAAGAGCAGAAGGTTTCAAATGGACATTCTCATTCATCGTGAACTTTGCAGCAGAAACTCAAAGAGCAGAATTAAAAGAAGCAATATTACTTTTAGATGAACCTGCAAGAAATCTTCACCCAACTCAGCAAATGGGGATTTCAGATTTATTGAAAAATTTAGCTGGTTCAAATCAAGTATTGTATGCAACACATTCACCATTTATGATATTTGATTACACTCCAGGTAACTTACTCGTTGTTGAATTAGATAAGAGGAAACATCTCAGTAGAATATTTTATGATTATTGGAATGCAGATGATAAAACACTAACACCAATTTTGTATGGACTTTGTAGAGGACAAGTTGAATCAATAGTAGATAGGGAAATAGGAACAAATTCCAGACCAATAATCATCGTAGAGACAATGTCAGATTCCATGTATCTTAATGCATTTGATAAATTCTTGAAAGATCCAAACATCTCTATGAATCCTCTTAATGTAATTGCAGCATATAATAAAAATTCAGTTTTACCATTAGCAATATTTTATAGAAATCACGGTTATAGGACATTTGTTTTACTAGATAATTCTGAAGAATCTAAGCAAATATCTGCGCAATTGATTTCAAATGAATTTTCATCAATACAGACTATCTTTTTTGAACGAGAAGGAAAGAAATTAGAATCAATAGAAGATTATATTGCACTTGAAGATTATTTGTACCCAGTAAATCAAACATATGAAATCAAACTCAGACAAGAGGGATTTTCAAATCTTACACCTCAAGATATAACATCTAAAGAAGGAAATGGCATTTTAGAAAAATTAAGAAAAATATGGCAAGAACATAGTGAGGATGATTGGGAAGAATTCAACAATGAGGAAATTACCAGATACATTTGTGAAAAAATTACCTTGGAGGAAACAGACTTCTTATCAGATAAAACAAAAGATCAGTTTAGATCATTATACAGACTAATTGCTGAACGAATCAGACAATATCAAAATGCAGTTACAAAATCAGACTTGGATAAATTCCAGAAGGCCAAGGCTTAAGATTTAAGAAGTTTGCTCATGAAGAACACTAAACGAAGAAATAGAAAAACAGGAAAAATGCTTTAAGGTTTAAGTGAGAGATGATGAGTTTGAATAACATGAGTAGATCCTCGACTAGAGGAATTTTCCTTTCAATAGCATTGCTATTTTCACTTGTACTAATTACATTACCATCAAATGTTTATGGTGAAGAAATTTCAATTTCAAGTATCGCATTAGAGGAAACATCCCTATTGGAATTAACAAATGATTCTACAAAAGATGTCAACACCCTAAGAATCTGGCTAGGTAGTGATTTTAATTTTAAATCATTCAAAACAGAAAAAGGATGGACAGGGGAAAAAAATTCTCAAGGAGTAATTATTTTCACATCATCTGAATCTATCAAACCAGGAGAATCTGTAAAATTTGGAGTAAAAACGGACAAAGTAAATCCAGGTATCAATTGGAAAGTACTTGACAATAAAGATACACAAATTGCCACAGGAATATCAATTGCAAAAGACATACCAATGGTAGTTAAAAATCCAGTTCAAAGTTCAACAAATACTGGTGAAAGCATATCTTTAGATTCATCATTTAGAATTGTTCCTGAAAAACCAAATGTTGGTTCATCAATTAGAGTTACTGGAGATAATTTTGGATCATTGCAAGAATTTGATTTTTACATAGATTCAAAAAAACTGGGTAGTTTTGATACAGATGAAAAGGGTCATTTTATGACTACAATGGAAATTCCAGATGATCAAAAAGCAGACAGAGTAGATTTCAAAATTAAAGACAAAAAAGGTGAAGAAAAAACTCTTAGTCTAAGAATTGGGGAAGTAGAAAACAGAATTCCAGATTCAGAAAATATTCCACTTACAATACAAGGAATTCCAAATACCATTAACAGAGGCGACTTTTTGGAGATCTTTGGTACCGGTGATCCAAGTAGTGGAATTACAATAGACATTTTTGCACCAGATGAAGAACTCATCAGAACCATAATAGCAGAAGCAGATAGTAAAGGAAATTGGGAACTAGAACCACTTTTGGTTCCATTAGATAGACCATTTGGTAAATACACAGGAATCATTTCAGATGGAAGGGAAAGTAAAGCAGTTAATTGGACATTGGAATCAGATAAAAAAATCATCATTGTACCTGCTAGTTTGAAATTTGAACAAGGAGAAATAATGAAATTTAATGGTACAGCTTTACCAAATATTCCAGTTGAATTAACATTAGAGGATCCTCTTGGAAAAGAAGTTATCTCAGATATTATTCAAGTAGGTAGTTCAGGTCTGATAAATTATGAATACATAACTACACAAAATACACCAGAAGGAACGTATACCTTAATTGCAACTCAAGAAAAAGAGAAAGAATTTATTTTTGCAGGAATTGGTCAACTACCAACAATCCCAGTTAATTTAGAATTTGACAAGCTAAACTACAAAGCTGGAGAATCAGCAATCATTACACTATCAGGAAAAGCATCAGAAATCATTAGTTTGTTAATTGTGAATCCTTCAGATAAGCCAGTAGGGGATGCAGTATCCATCACATTACAACCAGATGGTAGAGGCTCACATACCATAAATCTAGAAGGGTATGCATCAGGAGTGTATACAGCAGTTATCAGTAAGGGGAGTACCCAAAGTACAGAAATATTTACAGTAGGTTTACAGACAGGTTCTGGAGATATAGAAATCAATACTACAAAAATAGAATATCATCCAGGAGACTCGATTCTAATTTTAGGAGATACTGGGGCCAATGTACTTCTTACTCTCACATTAACGGATCCAGACGGAAATGAAATCAAAGTAAAAGAGACATTTTCAGATAAAAATGGAAAGATTTCAGAGGGCTCATTTAGACTTCCTTCTGATGGAAAATCAGGAATATGGATGGTTAATGCAAAGAGTGGTTCAAACTTTGATACTGCTGAAATCGATGTTGTGACATCATCTACTGAAGGAATGGTCGTATCAGTGGAACAAGGGGCCAACATTCCAGGTTTAGGTGATACAATAATCATCAAAGTATTTGGAGCAGAACAAAATGTAGTAATAGAAATTATATCAGAATCTGGAGAGATAATCGGGAATCTAGAGGGCATTATTACAAGTGCCGGAGCTATTGATCAGTTGTGGGCAATTCCTAAAGAAACAGAGCCCGGAATATACACAATTACAGTTACAAACCCATCGGATTCTGCAACGACAACTTATGAGATAATAGGTTAAGTTCAAACAATTTTATTTCACCTAATTTTTATCAAATTATGAATCTTAAAGACAGAATAACAGATTATCCAAATTTTCCAAAAAAAGGAATTTTATTTAGAGACTTTAGCCCAATTTTAAAAGATCCATCAGCATTATCTTATGTTGCTGATGAATTTGCAAAATTATTCCACCCAAAAGATATCGATGTTTTTGCAGGAATTGAATCCAGAGGATTCATCTTAGCATCAATTCTAGCCTCAAGATACAACAAGGGTATGATAATGATTAGAAAGGCTGGAAAACTTCCAGGAAAAACTACAAAATTAGCATATACAATCGAATATGGAAAAGACACCATAGAGATTCAAAAAGATATCGTCAAAGAAGGAGAGAGAATACTCATTTGTGATGATTTGCTTGCAACTGGTGGAACTGCAAAAGCATCTGCAAAATTAATTGAAAAAGTAGGAGGAAAAATTATAGGATTTGCATTCATCATAGAATTAGTTGATCTGAATGGAATCAAAGGAATTAGCAAATACAATTGTAAATCATTGGTGAAATATTGATGGAGAAAGATGTTGAAATTGGAATTTTTGGCGGTACCGGAATTTATGATTCAGGATTACTAGAAAATGCACAAGAAATTGACATAGACACACCTTATGGAAAACCATCAGATACAATTACTGTAGGAATTTTCAATGGAAGAAAAATTGCATTTCTTCCAAGACATGGTAAAAAGCACACAATTCCACCACATAAAATTAATTTTAAAGCAAATATTTGGGCATTTAAAGAATTAGGAGTTACAAGGATTATTGCACCATCAGCAGTTGGAAGTTTAAAAGAAGAATTAGCCCCAGGCCACTTTGTATTACCAACTCAATTCATAGACTTTACAAAATCCAGAGATGGTTCATTTTCAGAAGAAGGCAGAGTGATTCACATCTCAGTAGCTGATCCTTTTTGTCCAGAACTGCAATCATCAATTCTTCAAGTAACAGATAATCAAAATTTAGATATTCATAAAGATTGTACTTATGTCTGTATAGAAGGGCCACGATTTTCAACTAAAGCAGAATCAAAATTTTATAGAACAACAGGTGCAGACATTATTGGAATGACTCTGGTTCCAGAATGTCAACTAGCAAGAGAGGCACAGATGTGTTATGCTTCAATTTCAACAGTTACAGATTATGATGTTTGGGCTGACAAACCAGTTACAGCCAAAGAAGTTATCGAGACACTAACAAAAAATGTAGAAAAAACAAAGAAAATTCTAACAGAGTTAATCGATAAAATTCCTAAAACAAGAAGTTGTTCTTGTGAAAAGGCTTTAGCAGAAGCAGAATTCTAATCATCAACAAATGACTCTTTTGTGAGTCCTTCTGGTAGGGTCAAATCACCTTGAAGTAGATTTCTCTGAAGTAAGTCAATTACTTCATCAACATTATAGCCTAATTTTTCTAATTCTTTCTCAGTAATTTGAGAAAGTTTTGCACCGATATTTTGTCCACCTATCCTACCAAATGCAATGGCTGTAAAACGAAAGTCATTTTCATCTATTGTGAATTTACCAGTGATCTTTGCAGCCATTTGACTTCCATGGATATTATTAATGTGAACTTTAAGATCCATTTCAGAGATTAAATTTCTACAGCTTTGTTAACATTGTCATCAATTAGAAAACTCCAATGTTTTTCATCTTCTACTTTGAAATCATTAATTTTAAGTGGAATTACTTTTTCATCAAGACATTCGTGTTTTATTTCTCCATTTTCTTTTAATTTTACTAATTTCCATTTGTATTTGCCCTGTTGTAATTTACATACAGTAACTCCCCATTTTGCATCAGCATCAATCTTCGGCATTCCTACCGTTTCAGCAAGTTCTTCAATTCCAAGTTGTTTTTCTTCACAGAATTTTTTCTTACAAACTCCACACCTCCAAACATCAACAGAACCTATGGTTCTTTCATCAATGTTGATGTTTATCACACCAAAATAGACTGGCTGATGCTTACAGGTTTCAGTATCAATGCTCAATGTTGTTCACCAAGTTTTGGTATTATTTAGTTCTTGCATCATCATATGGTTTTTCCAAAATTACCCCGATATTATCAACAATTTTGTTTCGTTTAAATTCAATATTTTCTCTCTCACACATCTTCCTGTACATGTTTACTCCTGTAAATCGAGGATGCATTGCCTCAAATTCGGTAGGAGTGATATCAATAAAGGCACCAAGTGTCATTAGATCTTTTGATGCTTTTTTTGCTTCATCAATAGAAATTTTTAATTTTTCAGCAATAGTTTGAGATGACATTTTACCAGAACAAGTCACTAACAAAAAAACTTGAGCCTGAATAGGATCTAGATGTATTTCAGATACCAGATCATGTTCAATTCCAGAATAAGACATTAATTTTAAAATAAATTGTCAAGACATAAAACATGATCTATAAAATTATTTTTTCAGTAGAATCTTTTTAGAAATTTTCAAAGAAAACCCCATTGCAATAAAATGAACAATTGCACCCAATATTGCAGCATATAGTAAATTATCTAAAATTTTCCAAGTTAAGACAAAAGATATGACTGATGGAGCTGTAATTATGACTGCAATTATAGTTCCGCGTAATGCAATTTCACGAATTGAAAGTTTAGATTTCTCATTATCAGACAACATGAAAAATTTCAAAAACGGCAATAAAAACCAAAGATACTTTATATTTGGCAGACATTAATTTTCACTGTTTGGCTAGTAATAAGGGAGCATATTCAAATGAACAATCATTAAATTTTGTAATTCCCATTATTGTTATTTTATTTTTAGGAATTATCTACATAATGACACAAAGAGCAGATTCAGGATTTGTTAGTTTTATTCTAATTGGTGCAGCAGCAATTACAATGTTTTATTGGGTTAGAATTTTGAAGAAAATGGCTAAAGATCAAAAACCAGTATACACTCAAGCTAGAGAACAAGAAGCAAAGAATTGGGTTTACGATTTAATTAAAGGTGAAGGGGAATTTGTTTTTGTTGCAGAAGTTCCCGGACCAGAAGATAAAATTGCAGTTAGATTAGTAGATGGAATTCTATACATTCGTGGAACATCTGGATTTTCAAAAGAAGTTCCAATAGAAGGAGTAAATGAAATGCAAATATTTGATTTCAAATATAGAAACGGAGTATTAACACTCCGAATTAAATAACTAAAGACTTTTTGCTAATTCTAATTTTTGTGGTAGATATTTGTCAGTGATGTTTGTTAGACCATATTTTGAGAAAGCCTCTAATTCTGCTTTTCTTTTTAATTTTAAAAATACATCAAGTTCTTTTTTCCAAATTCCATCTTGATATCTAGGATCTTTTTGTAAATCATAACATCTCTTAATATCAGATTCAGTCATCGGAATTGTCGGTAACTTGTATTTTTCAATATCAGTAGCCCACACTCCAACCCATTTTGCATCTGGAACTGTTAGTTCTCTAAGATGAGCAGCGTTTGCTGAACCAGATTTTATGACCATCGCAATGTGTTCTCCATACACATCCCCATCAGTTAGAACAATTACAGGTAATTTCATTTCTTCATGTAATCTTTTCAGTAAAGTTCGAGTTGAACGAGGTGCTTGTCCACCTGTATTGATAATAATGGATTTGAATTTTTTATCAACTTGTTCCTCAACAAATCTAGTAAAGAGGCCACCTTTTTCAATTGCAATAACAATTTCCGCACTTGTATCAACTAATTCAGCAGTGGTCAAACTAGGACCAATTGAATATCCATCAGGGTGATTTGATAAATTCATGGTTTTGCCTTCATATCCAGGAATAGTATATTCAATTGTTAAATCCCCAAAAATGGAGCTTCTCTCTTCAGGAAATATATGAAAATCCTCTCTAGGCTTAGAGGTTACAGCTTCTAAATCTACAATGATGTTATCAGATTCAGATTGGTCTTCAAATTCAATTGCGAAAGCTTGTGATGAATAGTAGACATCTCTTAACGTAGATGATTTTTTTTCATGAGTTAATCTATTTGCAAAAAATGCCAACCACATTAGTTGTGTGAAAGATCTCAACTGTGCAGAGTTCCTAGAACTTCTAACTGCAGCATTAGTCCCAAGAATGTATTGTCTAAGTTTTTTATCATAAACAATATTACTTACGGATCTACTTGGAATAGAGAATTTTGGAAATTGTCCATTATCTAAGTCATCATATATTTTTGCACCATGACTTTTAAGCATCTCAAGAATATTCTTTTGTTTTTCATCAGCTTTTTTACTACGTTCTTTAATCTTAGTTTGTTCTTTTTTACTTGTTGCCAATTTCATTTTCCTCCTCTGTTATTTGTTTAGACTCAACTGCATTTTCTTCTAATAGTTTCTTGTAATTAGGTTCTTTCTTTTTTCCAGCAAGCTCTGTACAAAATTCTGCAATTTGTGGTAAATATTTTGCATAAAGATTTGCTCTCTTTTTTGCCATATCAGCTTGACCTCTTTTTGACATGTATGCTGCCAATTTTCTTGACAATAATTGTAATCCAAGTCTTAATTCTCGCTCAATTTCAGGTCTATCTGCAACGTTTTCCTTTCCTGCAGTTTTGTATGGAATTCTAGTTGAGCAAATATGAGATACAATAATGAATGGTGGTTCTCCTTTTACTTTGTATCTTCCCCAATCAGTATCATTTACAACTTTTAGTACAACATCACTTCCTTCATCATAAAGTAAGGGAATTCTATTGGCATATCGATAAACATGAGGTCCCCCTGATTTTATATCCCCACCATATGCAATACCCATCTCAATAATGAATGGAAATCCAGAATATGCAGAGGCTGAACGTTGAACAACCGCAGTAAAATCAGGATTAAAGAATTTTTTAATTCCTTTTTCCAAAGGAGTCTCTCCTAAGGGTGCTAAACAACTAGAATCAGGCGCCATGAAATCTTCAAATTTTTGAAGGGAGTCACTCAAATTGACTAATTCTTGATTTGACAAAGTTCCCATTCTTTTTTCAGGTTTGAATCCTGCAAATTCTGCAAATTTTACAGCGGTTGTGGGTCCAATTCTTTGAAATCGTTTTGTAAGAAATGTTGTAAGTGGTTCTCCTTGTACAGTATTAGTTAGTTGTTTGTAATACTGACTTTCAGGATCCATATCCACTGATTTTGATTGCGAATCACCAAAATCCCAGTAAAACAATTTTTTGTTTGGCATATCGATATCTTCAATTCTAATTTTGTTTAATTTTTCAAAATCCATTTTTAAAAATGACATCAAAGCTATTACAACTCTAACTTGTCGTGGAAGTGTTTTCCATTTTTTCTTTGCCTTGTCCATAATTGCAGTAAAGCTAAGATTCTTTATAGATAACCCCAAATCTTTTCTAACTTTTTCAATCATGGCATCATCAATAGTTGGAATTTCAAATTGTGATTCTACAATCATTCTTCGAATTCTTTCAACATCAATTCCATGTGGGTGTGGACGAATAATAGTTGGAGGTGGAGGAATTTCTTTTACAAATCTTGGATGACTGAATTTTTGTTCCTTCGGATCATCAAAAGTAATTGAAGCATAAGGAGTGATCAAAGATGTTTCATAAACATAATCTCTAATTTTATTTCCTGCTTTCGAATAATCTCCCTCTAAACAAATACTTACACTAAGTCCTTTTTTTGAAACTTCTTTAGTTATGTGTTTTACAATTACAGGTTTATTTTTTTGAATATCAAGTAATAATTCAAACGTATCTTGTGTAGCACCATCTACACAGCTTTTTACTGTAACAGGT
>Ga0265309_10000593_pt1 | contig 14706 bp, 20 predicted proteins | sample Helome_FD_192492 | JGI IMG/M metagenome (GOLD analysis project Ga0265309, IMG submission 192492) | Marine sediment microbial communities from subtidal zone of North Sea - Hel_20160524 (Illumina Assembly) | ecosystem: Environmental > Aquatic > Marine > Subtidal zone > Sediment ...
CATCAAAACGAGATACACAACACACCATCAGGCCTTGAGCAAGCATATGTTTATTGCCTATTTCAAAGAACAGCCTAACAAGTGACTATGGTTCCGTGTCAAGTATTCAGGCCATATTTTCATCCCAGTAAGTTCCGTTTTTGGCCATCGTATTGAGGATCGTGAGTTGCTTGCGCATGCAAGCAACGATCGCAACCTTCTTCGGTTTGCCGGCAGCCACCAGGCGCTCGTACATGGGTTTGATTTTCGGATGGCATTGAATCGCTGACATCATGGATACGAAGAGCACGGTTCTCACCTTGTGCCGTCCACCACGAATGAATCGCTTGCCCTTGTAGCGCCCACTGTCACGATTCATAGGCGCAATACCAACGAGAGCTGCGATTTGTTTACGATTCAGGCGCCCAAGTTCAGGCAACTCACTGAGTAGAGTATAAGCCACCACTTTGCCGACAGCCTTGGCACTGGTGAGTTGATCAACTCGTTCCTGCCACTGCGGGATCTCAGCAATGAGTTTGTCTAGCTGTTGATCAATGCTGGCGATTTCCTGGGTGATCCTTTTGAGTATATTTCGGATCGGTTTCTGCACGGTTCTTGGCATCCGCTGCAGTCGGTTCTTCTGCATGGTGCTCATGTCGAGGCACTGGCTGCGTACCGTGAGTAAATCGCTCAGCAAGCGCAGTTTCGCTGGTTTCAGGTCTGTGAGCCGGGGTTTCAATGCCTCCCCGAAATAGGCAATATCCTCGGCGTCGAGCTTATCGGTTTTGGCCATTCTACCGTTGGACTGGGCGAACTTTCGGACCCGAATGGGGTTGCAGACGCAGATCGGTAATCCGGCTTTATGAGCGGCACAGAAGAATGCCATCTCAAGTCGGCCGGTGGCCTCGATTAACACCCGTGCTGGTTTGAAGGGTTTGATAAATCGGATGGCGCGACGGATGCCTTCAGGGTTATTTTCAAAGGACTGGAAAGCCCCTACGGGGCGAACATGGATATCGAGCCTGGGTTGACTGGCATCGATGCCGATGTTGATTTCATTGTGTTTTTGAGTATTCATGGGTTAAGATTTCTCTGCCTTGCTATTCGGGCTCGAGGCCCATATGACAATTCGAGTTGTACCTAACGAGTTTTGTAACGCTCTCACTTGTTAACGGTCTTTACAGATCCTGCGCATCATCGAGCTGTTACAAAAGGCCTTTGGCTGCATACCAAAGGTGGGCCTCAATTTACCCGTTTCTTTAAAGGGAGTGAATGAATGGATACGCCCCAGGAACAACCATACAAGCGCATGCAGGCGGACCAACAAACCGCTACGCGCTTTGTTGGCCGCTAAGGCGGAGCGTTATGCGCTGCGAAATTAACCTATCTATCGAGTAGGAATATGGATAGCTACGATCCATCGAAAACACCCGATTCTGTTGAGTGGCAGGCCTTAGATGAATCTGAGCAACTAATTCTGGTTGAAAGCTTCCACCTGGATACAAATGAGGAGGTACCAGAAGGCGGGGCAATTTTACATGCGAGTTTTCATGTAATTGTTGAAAACCAAATTGCTATGGGTGTAGAGCCAGTGCCAGCAACAGTTTCAAAGTTAACTCGACAAGGGTTAAGTCGCCATGAAGCAATTCATGCCGTAGCGGCAATAATTTGTGAAAATATGAATGATTTGCTACAAGGCAATGCAACGACATGGGACGCAAAGAGCTACCGTAGGCGGCTGGAAAAACTAACTGCCAAACGGTGGAAAAAGGGACAATGGTAAATACATCTCTCCTAGCAAGTCGATCAGGCCAGAAAGCCGCGCATAACGAATTGATTATTTTTCACATTAGGAGACTATGAATGGAGCGTGTGATCCCAGTTTTCTCTATCGATACATACGACACAGCGGTGGATTTCTATGTATCTCGTCTCGGTTTTACAATCCTCTTCGAGCATCGGCATGAACCGGGGTTTCCTGTGTACATGGTGATCCAGCATGGTGATTTAGTGATAGGTCTTTCCGAGCATGGGCGTGGCCATCAAGGGTCGGAAGTCTACATCATTGTTGATGACATCGGCTCATGGCACAAACAATGCCTAGATGCAGATGTTACGATGGAACACCCGCCCGAGAAGATGCCGTGGGGAAATACAGAAATGCTATTGAAAGACCCGTTTCGGAACGCGCTCCGCTTCACGCAGGAGAATACCCATACAGGACAGAATACACCGAACAAGCCAACCTGATCGCAATGAATGGCTTGTCGCTGCGCAGCGATCGTGGACCATTGAGTGTTGTACCATCCCTACTAAACTCAGTATAACCAGCGCATGCAGGCGGACAAAGTGCTCGCTACGCGCGCATTTTTGCCGCTGATGTGGAGCATTATGTGAATATCTAAACCATGGAAGCGGAGGCATCACGAATTTTGTTGAATTTGTTATTTTTTATAATTGGCATTGCACTCTTTGCAGGAGCTATAGCAACGAGACTTAAAATGGAAAAGGAGTTTAAAGACGGAACACAAATTTTGCCGCGCAATTTTTTCCTATATTTGGATTCGAGTAATTTTTCCAAAAAAGGAAATGCACTCAGAAAAAAATACAACGTAATTTACACTGTGCTTACTGTGTACTCCTTAGCGTTATTCATATACATGAAAGCAAATGACTAGCAAAAAATCACATAACAAACACACACAGCCAGATCAAAATGCCCGCTACGCGTTCAATTTGCAGCTGAGCGCAACGTTATGCATTTGAACTAAAGCCATGAAATCAGTATTTTTCTATGGACTCTTTATGGATCAAGATCTCTTAAAAGCGAAAGGATTTAATCCTCATAGTATGAAACAAGCCTATCTAAAAGGTTTTGGATTAAGAATTGGAGAAAAGGCGACACTAGAGCGAGCTGAGGAGGAGTGTTCGTACGGAACAGTAATTCAACTAGAAAGCGAGGAGCTAGAAAGACTGTATGGAAGTGGTGGCGTTGAAGACTATGTCCCTCAATCAGTACTAGTCGCCGCGATGACTGGTGAAACCATCGAGGCGGTTTCGTATATTCTACCGATGGAAAATATTACGGGGAGTAACAGTGAGTATGCAATCACACTTGCTGGCATCGCGAAAAAACTCGATCTTCCAGAAGACTATATCAGGGAAATCGAGGCATGGATTTAGACTCATGCATAACAAGCGCATCCAGTCGGACACATTACTACTCGCTCCGCTCGCAGCAATGCGCCGCTGATGCGAAGCGTTAGCTGCAATTTAGATATGTACAAATTTCCAAAAACTGAACGCGGCCTACGATCTCGAATATCAGCTTACAGGAACTCCCTGAAAGCCGAAAAGCATAGGTTTGGTTTTTTTGATGATGGTTACGGAAAACGCTACATATTATTCTGGTTATATTTTGTTTTAGGTGATCTAAAGGAATCCCAAACGTACATACGTTGGTACGATAAAATCTTCGAGGATGACATAGGGGAGCCTGTACATAAATTATGCAACGCACTTATACATTTCCGTCTCGGAAAAACAGATAAGGCGAAATATTTGTTGGCAGATCTCATGTTGTCCAATCTCTACATAATTCCCATAGTTACCGGCAAGGAGATCAATCGTCATCAAATTCGATTCGGGTCAAATTATGCAGACTATGAATATGCCGAAGAGACACCAATCGAAGTACAAAATGCCATAACTGATGAGGAAAAGGATTGGCTTAGAGGAATGTATGAGTCAATAGAGTTTCATCGATATAGAAAGCGACATAAAGAAATTCATGAGCAGCTCGAAAACACTGAGGGGGTCGAAAATCGCTCACCACTAGTGAGAGAGGCAGGAGAGTTATTGAATGATCTTAAAGCACATTGCAGCTAACAAACGCATGCAGTCGGACAAAGTGCCCGCTACGCGCGCACTTTGCCGCTGAACGCAGCGTTATGTGTAACTTTAAGGCGTTTTAAGGCCCAAATGTTCTACAAATGGATTAAAGTCCTTATCGCTGAAAAGTAACGGCAATTTATTTTCAATACAAAACGTAGCTATCCAGTTGTCCACGGATTTCCTAATGGTAATTCCCTCTTTCCTTAGCTTTCTGTAGTTGTCTGCCCCGGCCAGTGCTAACTCGGGTGTCATGACCTGATAAATTGGCAGTTCCAGTAACAATTCTCGAGCTATTCGATAATCCTTGTCACTTCGAAAACCTTGCAATACTTCGGCAAGGATTATGTCACCAATACATATCGTGTCGGTGCTGAGGAATGCATCTAATAGGCTGGTTTCAGTAGTATCCCGACCGTTGAAAAAGTCAATCCAAACGCTCGAAGCCACTAGAATCATCTAGTTTTTCTCATTCTGGAAAGATCCCCTTCCCAGGTAAGTTTGCCTTTAAATTTTCGGATTTTTTCTTGTTTTTTCAACCGTATTAAAGTTTTAAGGCCCATCTCAACTGCTTCCTTTTTAGTAGCCAACCCTGTAGCCTTTAATGCGTCATTCATGAGCTTGTCATCAATAACAATGTTGGTTCTCATATCATTAGTCCACGAAAATAATCATACACATGGTATTACACAAGGATACACATAACAAGGCGTTGCAGTCGGATCAAACCACTCGCTACGCTCGCGGTTTGACCGCTGATGCCGAGCGTTAGGTGGTAAGGTAAATATTCAGATCGGCTAGGGTATGCAGGACTATTGTCTGGTTTCCTTATCGCCATACTTTCCTTTAAGATATCTAACAGGCCAAAGTCCAAGCCTCCCCCCTCCAATGGGAAAGTAAAAATTCTTGCGGGACGAATTCGATTAATAACCGAATGTAGGAGCAAAATACATAAGGAGGGATTGTGATAACTGCTCTAACAGGAGGTTCCCTATGAAATTGTCAGCACCAATTTATCGGCTGAAGCGCCAAGCCAAAATTCTTTCACGTACCAAAAGCCTACGGCTACATGAGGCCCTGGATCAAATTGCGAACAAAGAAGGTTTCGCCAGCTGGAGCCTTCTTTCGGCAAATGCAGCCTGGATATCTCCAGCGAAAAGACTAATAGCTGACTTTAATAGCGGAGAATTGGTACTTCTGGGAGCACGTCCCGGGCACGGCAAGACTCAATTGAGCCTCGAAATAGCCGTGGAAGCGATGACAGCCGGATATCGGGCTGTATTCTTTTCACTAGAATACAGCAAAGTCGATATTCACAATCTATTCGGAAGAATTGGCAGAGATCTGGCGGATTATCGCGATAGATTCGAATACGACACATCTGACTCAATTTGCGCTGAACACATAATCGGTCGTCTTTCGAAAGCACCCGAAGGAACTGTCGTGATCGTTGATTACCTTCAGCTCCTGGATCAGGATCGGACAAAACCTGAGCTCAAGGAGCAAATTCGCGTATTAAAGTTATTTGCCAAAGATCGACAAATAGTCATGGTGTTCATATCCCAAATCGACCGGTCTTTCGACTTATCGAATAGAAGTTGTCCAAATCTTGATGACGTGCGATTGCCTAATCCTGTGGACTTAAGTCTTTTTTCCAAATCATGCTTTCTCAACAACGGTGAGATACATGTTTCTTGGCCTTAATGGAGTGAATGAATGGATACGCCCCAGGAACAACCATACAAGCGCATGCAGTCGGACAAAATGGACGCTACGCGCCATTTTGCCGCTGATGCGGAGCGTTATGCGGTCAGCAAATGTCAACTACAAAAATTTGAAAGAGGCTCGTTAAATGGAGATTAACTGGGATTTTATAGAAACTATCGCAAAAGCAATTGTCGTAGTAAGCTGGTCTCAATATATCAAATCTACACTCGACTACCTAAATCTAGGGCGTCTTTAACTCGCGATCTGGAAATATTAAAGAATCTTGATAAGGATGACCCTGCTTACTCAATAATTAGAGCGCATGTAGATAAGCAAGTTACAAAAATATATCAACCGGCATTGTTGCCGGTTAAATCTTTCAAAGTTCACAACTGGCCAAATCTTTTTATTGGCCTGACTTTCTTGCTTGTGTTTGCACCATGGACATACTCTCTTTATACCGAAGGGTCTTGGTGGGGGATCTTAACCGGTTTTCTAGCGGTCGGAGGACTTGGGAACATAGGACTAGCCTTTGATAAAAATATTGCTAATCGAAATGATTCAACCGCATAACAATGGCATGCAGCCGGATCGTCAAACCGCTACGTGGTTCGTCGACCGCTGATACGAGGCGTTATGGGGCTGCCTATACTTGATCGCAATCGGCTTGATGCGAAAATTTAGAGAGTTAAAATAGGATACAATCAATTAGATACCTAAAGGAGGAAATTCGGGATGAGTAAATCATTAATTGCAATCATGTTAGTGCCTTTTTGTAGCCTTGCCTGGGCTGCACCCGACTTGAATGAGGCGGCAGAGGATGTCTGCGATTGTTTGGAGGCACCGTACGCGCAGGCCCAACAGGCAATGGAACTCATTAGCGCTGCTCAAGCATCTGGGGATATGTCCGCCCTCGTAGCTGCACAGGGTGAAATGATGGGGGTTATCAATGCCTCCAGTCAGTGTTTTGATGCTCTTGCGGAAAAATATCCGGAAATTGATCAGAGTGAAGAACTACAACAGCAGGTTATGAATATTGCTGACGAGCAATGCCCGAATCCGGCGGCCGCGATGTCGGCAGGTCAATAGCAAGTTGTTTAGATGCACTGATAAAGCAATACCCCGAAAGCACTGAATGCTGCCCATAACCAGCGCATGCGGACGGATTAGCAAACCGCTAGGAACCTCCCCCAGTTTTGCACTCACCTTATTAAACATTTGTTAGAGGTGAGAAAATGGCCAGAAAAACAAAGTACGATTACTACGACGATGAATTCAAAGCAACTGCAGTAGAACTCGGCGCACTGCCGGGTGTGCAAGCCCAGGATGTTGCTTTGGTGCTCGATATTCATCCTGTCATGCTCTACCGTTGGAAGAAGGAATATCGAGACGGTGACATTATGAAAAAATCGGATAAAGGTTTGTTGGATTCTGAAACAAAGCGCGAACTGAAGCGCCTTAAGGAGATTGAGAAGGCGCACGAAACGCTCAAGATTGAGCATGAACTTCTAAAAAAAGCATCCAGTTCTCTTTGGATCAAAAAAAGAAATCTTTGCGTTCATAGACAGTCACCGCGATCACTATTCGTTGACGATGATGTTTCGATTGTATGATGTCACTCGATATGGATACCAATCCTGGAAGACTCGGGGGTCATCATTGCGCGAGGAAAGGGATATAGAGCTCACGGCCGATATCGAGAGAGTGTTCGGTGATGTCGACGGTATCTACGGCAGCCCTAAAATTTATCATGCCCTGCAACAGGAAGGTACGGTGGTTGGAAAGAATCGCGTAGCTCGATTGATGCAGGAGAATGGCTGGAAGGCGCGTTGTGCCCGGATCTATAGAAACCATGCCAAACTCGATCGATTCTATGCCAGCATTCGCAATGAGATTCACGAGCGAGAAGCCACTGGACCGAATCAGATCTGGGTTGGGGATGTTACCTATCTTTGGATCAATGGTCAGTGGCGTTACCTGGCTATGATACTCGACAAGTACTCACGTAAGATTGTGGGATGGTCGCTATCGAAGCGCCGCAATGTGGATTTAACGCTGAATGTATTCAAACGTGCTGCCAGGAAGCGATTGATACAGCCGGGGCTTTACTTTCATTCAGACCGAGGCTCTGAGTATGTGGCGAGGAAGTATCAAAACTGGCTCAAGGGCAACGGCATCATTCAATGTATGAACCGAAAGCGAAAAATGAATGACAATGCTGAGATGGAGTCATTCTTCCATCAGTTCAAAGCTGAACGGATCCATCGGAACGAATACCTTACGGAGAAAGAGTTGAGGGCGGTGGTGATGGAGTATGTTGGATTTTACAATCGAAGAAGGATACATTCTTCGTTAGGTTATCAGACGCCGGATGCGTACGAGGTTAGCTTTAGTTAATGGAAGCAGATATAACAAACGATGAGTGCAAAATCGGGGGAAGTCCCGAATTGAAATATGCCTTATAACAATCGCATGCAGTCGCTCCGCCTTTTATTGGCTGGAACCAGTGACGCCGTCTGTGGTTCGCTTGATCTGGAGATGCCCGAATGAGTACCGTGAAGCGGGTGCTATTCGTTTGCGTCGAGAACGCGAACCGGAGTCAGATGGCTGAGGCATTCGCTCGCATACTAGGCGGGAAGTCAGTTGAAGCGTGCAGCGCCGGATCCCATCCATCGGGAAAGGTCAATCCGAAAGCGGTCGAGGCCATGCGCGAATTGGGATACGACTTGTCAGTCCATGGATCAAAGTCGTTGGACGAACTCCCGGATGTAGCATTCGACTTCGTGGCTACTATGGGCTGTGGGGATGCTTGCCCCATGGTTAGGGCCAAGCAACGAGCAGATTGGTCTATTCCCGATCCGAAACATCTGCCGCCCGACGAGTTTCGAGTCGTTCGGGATTTGATTCAGGACAAGGTCCGAGTCACGCTAGACGAGCTGGGTGTTCCGCCAAATGTCGCCTAACAAACGCATGCAGTCGGGCTGGCAAAGTGCCCGCTACGCGTTCATTTTGTCGCTGATGCTGGGCGTTATGCATTTGTAATAATCAGATATGGCTAAAAAAATTAACGATTACACTAAAAAAACAATTGCGTCCTGGGATGAGGTCGCACCAAGACATGCGTCGATAAACACATCATTGGCTATCGATGTGACCGACCCGAACTTTAACAACCTGAATCCGGATTTTAATGCACTCATTGACTCATATGGTGTAGCACATAAATCTGTCGTTCAAGTTTGTTGCAACAATGGGATAGATTTACTGTCGATAAAAAATAAGGGGGCTGATCGTTGTTTAGGTATAGACGGTTCCAAATTGTTTATTGAGCAAGCCATCGGTTACGCAAAATCTGCAGGTCACTCTGACATAGAGTTCTGTAGTTCAGACATTTACGATCTACCCGAAGGACATCAAAATTCCTTTGATGTTGCAATAGTCACAGTCGGTGTATTCGGTTGGATGCCTGACATTCATAGATTTATGGAAATTTGTTCCTCGCTATTAGTGCCTGGCGGATGCCTTCTTATAGAGGAACTCCATCCTATCCTGGGCATGTATGAAGAAGGAAATCCATCAACCATTGATTACTCTTACTTCAATACCGAACCATTCATAGACACCAATGGGCTGGATTACTTTACTCATGAAAAATACGATGCTAAGGAAAACTTCTCTTTTCATCATTCGCTTGGCGACATATTTATGTCTGCAATTGCGAGTGATCTACAGTTAGAACATGTTCACGAGCTTCACTACAATGTGGGAAACTTCTGCGCTGACTTAGAGTTCAGTAAAAGCAATCCTCCATTAGGAATCATTTTGAGTTGGAGAAAATGTACTTAACAGGCGCAAGCAGTCGGACAAAATGGACGCTACGCGCCATTTTGTCGCTGATGCGAGGCGTTAGATGCAACCCAACTCATCAATAAGGATGCAAGTGATATGAAAATCACAAGGAAGAATTTAGATGACGCAGTCGATGAGAACATTCTTTCCGCCGAACAGGCAGAAAATTTACACCTTTACTTGAAAAGTTTGCCGAGTGTAGGACCAAGCTTCGATTTTACTCATGTGCTTTATTACTTAGGCGGCCTTGTAGCAATAGGTGCAATGACTGTCTTCATGAACTTAGGTTGGGAGTCTTTCGGTGGATGGGGAATATTTTTTATTTCCCTCGCTTATGCTGGGATAGGATTAAAGCTAACTCAGATTTTCCAATCCAAGGGATATGCAATTCCGGCTGGAATCTGCGCTACATTCGCTGTGGCCCTAACCCCACTAGGAATATATGGCCTGCAGCAGGCATTAGGTCTCTGGCCGGATGAAAGCACCTATCAAGAATATCATAGGTACATAAAATGGCATTGGCTTTATATGGAGCTCGGAACATTAATTGTCGGCGCAATAATCGCGTGGCGATACAAATATCCATTCTTAATCATGCCGCTAGCCGTAACACTCTGGTACATGTCGATGGACATAGCTTCAATGATCGCAGGAGGGAGAGCAGATTTTGAGCTGCGCTCTCTTGTCTCAATGTATTTTGGCCTTTTAGTTGTTCTTTTAGCTTTTTGGGTAGATTTTCGTGCTAAGGAAAACGCAGATTACACTTTTTGGTTATATATATTTGGAGTAATGGCATTTTGGGGCGGAATGACAGCTCAGGACTCAGACAGCGAGATCTCCAAGTTTATTTACTTTTGTATAAATATTTTCATGATAGGTGCTGGAGTCTTAATCATACGAAGAGTTTTCGTTGTTTTTGGTGCCATTGGTTCATGTCTCTATTTGGGGCATCTCGCCTTTGACCTATTTAAAGACAGCTGGTTATTTCCCATTGCATTAACTGCAATTGGACTATTAATAATTTACCTTGGCGTACTTTGGCAGAAAAATGAAAAAGTGATAACCGAAAAAACTCGAAATATGTTGCCTATCCAGGTAAAAGATTTTCTGGACTCTAAGGGTAATTGACAATGGCCCCCTAACAAACGGTTGCAGTCGGAGCCGACTAAAGCCAGGCCGCTGATTTGAGCGTTAGGCAAAAAACAAATCACTGCGAGAATCTAATATGCGTAATGAAATAGAAATTAATGCAGAAGGGGTAACCTTAAGAGGATGGCTATATAAACCAGATGAAAATTCTGAACCTGCTCCGATTGTAGTAATGGCGCATGGTTTTTCGGCAGTCAAGGAACAATACCTAGATCGTTACGCCGAGGTATTTTCAAACGCGGGGATTTTCGCTCTTGTATTCGACCACAGAAACTTTGGTGAAAGTGAAGGCACACCAAGACAGGAAATTGACCCCTGGCAACAGATACGTGATTATCGACACGCCATAACCTTCGCAAGCCTGCTACCTGAAATTGATCAGAGTCGAATAGGTATATGGGGCACCAGTTACAGTGGAGGGCACGTACTCGTTGTGGGAGCAATTGATCGCCGTGTTAAATGTATCGTTTCGCAAGTTCCAACTATCAGCGGCTCAGCAAGTGCACAACGACGAATTCGACCTGACCTGGTATCCGCAACAATTGAACGGCTTAACGAGGATCGAGTTGCTCGTTTTAAAGGAGTGGCCCCCCTGATGATTCCCGTGGTAGGAGAAGAATTGACTACACCATGCGCTTTAGCAGGTGAGGAAGCTTGGGATTTTTTTCAAACCAGTAACTCTATCGCGCCTGCATGGCGCAACGAGGTTACATTGAGAACCGTGGAAATGGCCCGGGAATACGAACCCGGGGTCTATATCCCCAGAATTAGCCCGACTCCTTTGCTTATGATTGTTGGTACCGATGATACGGTTACGCCAACAGACCTTGCATTAAATGGTTATGAACAAGCACTGCAACCGAAGAAATTGGTTTTGTTAGATGGCGGTCATTTTGCACCCTATGTAGATAAATTTAAGGAATCAAGCAATGCCGCAAAGGATTGGTTTACCAAACATCTTTAGGCGCAAGAAATCCCCTGGTCATTTTCATCTAACTAGCGCATGCAGTCGGACGGTAATCCCCCCGAAAAATAGAGGTGTTCATAAGTAGGATTTTCTCTAAACTTTTAATGAGGAGATTCTCAATGAAAAAATCACGCTATTCCGATAGTCAAATCATCAGTATATTGAACCAAGCCGAGGCCGGCATACCCGTGGCCGAGCTGTGCCGGGAACATTGCTAGAGCGAGCGGAATCTGAGCAATGGTCAGATGGCCAGGTAGCAGAAAAGCTAGAGGTTGACCAGGAGACCGTTCCGGAGAGGCGCCAAAAATCAAACGCGCAAAGTCAATTGCCGATGCCGCTGAACGCGGCGTTATATTGCCTTGAGTAATTCATGCTGCAACTAAGAGTTACCGGTAAATTACGAAAGCTATCAGGAAGCAGAGGTTCCATATTATCCGAGCCAATTCAAGACGCTACCTCCCTTGACGCTTGGTATATCCATGTCTTCCAACTTGGCAGGAAGAAAGCTCTTATATTCATCAACGAGAGAATACTGCTTACGTTTGTATTGCTAGGTGCAAGAAAAGACCTTTAACCTGGCTTCTCAAACCCGCCGAAGACTGTCGCCCCTCGCTCTTTTTTTTCTGCTTCTACTCTTCAACCCGCCCCAATTTTAAAAACAGCGGATTAATGGTATTAAGAAATATCCAAATTGGAATAGCGACTAGAAACGGTAAAATAACATTAACAACAAAGACATTAATAATTTTATAGGGCATTCGCAGTAGCGTTACCAGCAAAGTCACCTTTTCACCTACAATGCGATCACCCAACCAGGAAAGCGCATAAACGACTATAAAACCAACAAAGAACCCCCAAAGATCAAGCACATTTAGTTTCATAAATTCCTCCCACGGCGTCTCGAAGTTAGTTTTAACCAAGTAATGAATTCCAAAGGCGACCGCTAAAAAGAATATAATTAACGGGATGTGCGCAACCAACGATAAAACGAAATTCTGTCGAAATGTTTTGAAAAACTTATGCTGCCCAATAGTCAATTGTTTTTCTAACGCCTTATCGTCTTTATTACCAAGTCGCTGTTTAAGACAATCGAACTCCCATTTTGTGGTTACCTCGATGGCGCTTGACCGCTCCAGTTTTTTATCAATATTGTCTTTAAGTTCCTGTAGCCTTTTATCTGACATTTGGTAGGCGTCTTTTTCCAGGCTATAAACTTCATAATCCGAAAAAGCATCCAGGTCGGTGCGAATTTTTGATAACAATAGTTGATTATTTTGTGCGACATTAAACGCCGTTTTACTATCGACAACGCCGTGTTTTATATCTTCGTCTATATCCGAGACTTCACCCTTTTTATTGACCAGCACTTTATTAGCATATAAGCCACGAGTTAAATGGGTGAACGCGACATTGCTTTTACTTTGCTTAATTAAATTGTTGACCATTTCTTCTCTCACCCGACTGGTAAGAATGCCGGCCATTAAAGGCAATACAGAAAGGGTACCTGTATCCAGATTGTCGGTCGCTTCGCCCTGACCCGAAGCGTCGCTTACCACAAAAAAATCACAGGATTTACTCGCTTCGAGCATCCAAAGAGCTCCGGCAATTCCTTGATTATCAAACACGCCGCCATCAACCAGTTCGACGGTTTTATCCAGATAAAGATTAGATACAGCCATTGGTGGAAAAAGCCCTGGAACGCCTGCAGAAGCCGCCACCGCAGCGCCTACTGGAAAACCTTTTGAACGCGTTTTAATTTCTTTGTAAGTAGTATACAAATAGCGATCTTTTTTATCGATATCATAGAAGATATCATTTCTTGGCGGGATCTCCCCCATGCCACTACCAGTGAATATCCAGTCGTGTCCTGAATTCAAACTGGTTGAATTCAATACCAGAATGGGAACCTTGTTGATTCGTGTCTGATTAGTAAGCTTACCTTTGAAAGGATGAAAGTCCTGGATGCCTTTTGGGTCGATATGCAGGTCAGTCATATTGAGGGAGGTAACTTTTTCGGGTGGTTTTTTATCTTTATTATAAATCGGTAGATACAGAAACTCGGTGTAGAGTCTGCCGATTTGGTCCGAGCGCGAGAAGTTTTTACGAGCCATCCGCATATTGGCGATCGGGTTTAAAAATGTTCGCATGCGAATGTTTTCCGCAACGCCCTGCTTAAACGATTTTTCTAACTCCAACACGAGATCAACATAATCCTGATCAGTAATATCCGTATCAGATTTTGATTCAAGTAGGCGTTTTAATAAAATATAATAGGCGACTCCGAGAATTGATCCGCCAGAAACCGTTGAAATAATCTCAACCTGCTTCAACAGGCCTTTTTCTGCCATTTGGGCGAGCAAGCCAATGTGATAGAAAGATGCCCGAAAACCTCCGCCAGATAAACACAATCCAATACCATTACTCATTTTAATTTTCCTTTATTAGAACTTCTCTAATTAAAAGCTAACTTGCCAGTAACTACTGATTGGTTACCGCTAAGTCTTTTTATAAAATTGAAAATAAATCAGGGATGAATTCATTTTTGTAATACGCAGATATTCTTTTGAAGTTTAGGAAGTATAAAAGCTATATTTGCAAATAACTAGCGCCTGTAAATCTGCATACAGGCCGGTTATCTGGCATTGTGTATACCGGATACAACCGCAAACCCATTTAGATCAGTAAATTCGACGGGTATTTACTATCATTTGACACTGACATCAAATCAAGGAAATAGACGGCAGCCTATCATTTCTCTTAAGGTGGGACAGAATCATTATCCATGATCTGTTAATCTTCGATATCGGCAAGTACTTTGACTGAACCGCCGCAATGAGTACATGTTTCGGTCGGGCCGCATTCGGATCAATGTCGCCAAAATCGCCTGGCATTGGTGAATACCCTTTTCCTGAATGACTCCTTTGGACACAGACTGTGTGAAAACTCCGATGTTGATAATTTGTTCCAATGACTGAGACGCAGACTCCAGGCAATCAGCTCTAGGCGACATTCATATTCATGGGTTTTTGTTGAACCAGAAAAGCGGCGGTGCTTAAACAGCCGTAGAGACGCGCTTATTCAGCGTATTTTTTGAAGACAAGGCTATGCGCCCTATGCCGTTATCGCGGCAATCAATTTATCCTGCCCATGTATCGACATCATTC
>Ga0265309_10000595_pt1 | contig 14696 bp, 8 predicted proteins | sample Helome_FD_192492 | JGI IMG/M metagenome (GOLD analysis project Ga0265309, IMG submission 192492) | Marine sediment microbial communities from subtidal zone of North Sea - Hel_20160524 (Illumina Assembly) | ecosystem: Environmental > Aquatic > Marine > Subtidal zone > Sediment ...
CACCCAGCAAGCCGCTCAGCGCGTGGCCCGCCATGGAGGAGTAGGCCCCCCGGTTGTGCATGTGCATGCCGCGCGACAGCCACACGCCCACGTGTGGTGCGGCGTCCCCCAGTTTCCGTGCGACGCGGCGGATCTGCGATGCCGAAATGCCGCAGAGCTCTTCCGCCCACTCCGGGGTGCGGGCGTTCAGTTCCAGGTTCCACCACTTCACCAGGCCGTGGGTGTGGAGCTCCTCGAACTGCGCCTCCTCGACCATTTCTCCGGCCTTGAACTGATTGACTCCGTCTACGAAATCGCCGACGAAGGGCCGGTGCCACAGCCCCTCCACCAGAATCGTGTGGCCCAGCGCCAACGCGAGCGCGCTGTCCTGGCCCGGGATGATGGGCAGCCACTCATCGGCCTTGGCCGCGGTGGCCGAGAAGCGGGGATCCACCACCACGGCGCCGCCGCGGTCCAGCACGTCGCCCCACTCCGCCGTCGCGAACGAGACCTGCCGGTTGGCCGAGATCGGGTCCGTACCGAACATGATCTGATAACGCATGTTCTTGAGGTCATACTGGCGGTATCCCCACTTGCCCTCCATATAGTAGGGGCCGAACTTGTCCGCCTCGGCACAGAGGGCGCTGTGGGTGATGGCATTGGGTGTGCCGATGATGCCGGGAACATCCTTCATCAGGACGTCGCTGAGTTTTGAATAGCGGCCCCGCAGGGTTACCAGTTTATGCGGCTCGCCCTTCGCACGCAGAGCCATGATGCGTTCGGCGAGCATGTCCATGGCCTCATCCCATGTGATGGGCACGAAGCCGGGATCCTCGTCCCGGCCCTTGCTTGGGTTGCTACGCTTGAGGGGCGTCTTTACGCGGTCCGGATCGTAGAGTTCCGGCAGGGACAGGTACTGGCGAACGCAGCCTGACGTGCCCGTAACCTTCGAGTGCTCGTTGCCGCGAATGTGCAGCACACGGCCATCCTGCACGTACACCTGTTTGGTGCAGAACGCGGTGCACCCTGCGCATGTGGTAGCCACCCATTCGCCGCTTCCCGGCTCGGGAGCAGCAAGCGCATCAGCTATCGCACTGGCAATTGGGTTTAGTTTGAAGACCGCGGAAACACCCAATGCACCGCTTGCAATCAGGAAAGATCGTCGAGTCAGGCGCGCATCAGTCACCCATTGCATGATAGCTTTCTCCTCCAGTCCAGCGGACTCTATTCGGCCCTGTTGGCAGACTTTACTGGAGTATGAGACAGGCGCATGGGAAATGTATTGACCTGTGTCAACGGAATATTCAATTGCCGTCAACGGACTACTGACAAGCATGTCACTGTTTCGTGATAGCTTTTAAATCAACAAATCAACAGGGCCAGACTCGATTGATTAGATCAATTTTTGACGTTTCAATGGAGACTGACCCCATTGATTTCCTAAATGCACCGAACAAACCCCCTCTCCCTCCGGGAGAGGGTTGGGGAGAGGGGATCGAATCAACGAATATCCCTTGAGAAATGGTGTCAGAGAAAATTTTTGCTTATATTAGAGTTAAATGTACTCTGACAACTTTTTTGCCATGCACCGGTTATTTGTGGCCTTTACCCGTCAACGGCACAAAGGCAACGCCGAGAATATCCTGTGTACGGACCTCGTTGTCTGCTGACTTCTCGACCAACATCAATTCCTGGTGGGAATAAGGGAGGCCAACAGGAATAACCAACCGGCCGCCGGGCTTGAGCTGTTCAACAAGCGGCTCGGGTATAGCGGGTGCAGCCGCTGTGACGACAATGCCGTCAAAGGGAGCATGTTCAACCCAGCCGTGATAACCATCCGCAACACGAATCTCGACATTCGCATATCCGTGGCGCTGCAAGCGCTCACGCGCTGCAGCTGCCAATGGCTCTACGATTTCCGTACTGTAGACCTGCTTCACGAGAAGTGACAGGATGGCCGCCTGGTAGCCGGAACCCGTGCCCACTTCGAGAACCACGTGTTCGGGCTCCGGGTTCAGCAGGTCCGTCATGAGCGCCACGATGTAGGGTTGGGAAATCGTCTGTCCGTGCCCGATGGGTAGCGGACCGTTATCGTAGGCATAGGTCTGTGCCTCGTCAGGAACAAACTCGTGACGTCGAACTTCCTTCATAGCCTCCATCACCCGCGGATCCAGCGCACGCTTGCCGATCAGGCTCGCGGTATACGCGACCTCCCGTTCGATATCCTGCATCATGCGCTGGACTGGTTTCATACGTGCCTTCAACAAAGGGGACAGATTTATATGGCGCTCAATCCACAGAAAACCGGAAAGGTTGTGCGCACTATCGAGGCGGTTCTGGCTGGGAAAAAACAGGGATCAGAGCACAATTGTTTCTGATATTAGTAAAAATTGTGCTCTGACCCCGATTTAAACCACCCCGATTTAAACCGGCTACAAGCAGGCGCTGGCTTCGTCGGATGTGCCGAGCCAGAACCCCAGGCTCTTGTCGAGGAATTCCTCCCAGGGCATGTAATGGGACCCGTCACAAGAGAAGGTCAGCCCAATGAGTCCGTTGAAGATATTCAGCATACCCGAGCGCAGGTAAATGGTTTCATCCATGAACCTGAGGTCACGGAAACAGCGCAGGATCCGGCCGACAGCATCTGCCGGGATGGCGGCATCGACAGGATAGTCCCGACGGGGATAGGCCAGGCAGAGATCGGGATTGGTGAGCTCTTCGATGCCGTGGATGCGGAAACGATACGGGTCATCCACCGTCCAGAGGGTGGCGCGGGAACTCGAGAAGTGCAGCTTGGCATGGAAAATTCCGTTGACCGTAATGAGCTCTGCAAGCAGGTCCAGCACCTCGTCGATGTGCTCGTCCATCGGGCTGGTCACCCGCGCCTGGTGGAACAGGCCGGAGCGGATGGCCGGATCGCCCTTGAGCTGCATCCAGTGACCGGGTTGCTGGTACAGGGCCTGCGTGGCGGGTAGTTCGCGCAGGTCGAAGTCCGCACCCAGGTAGCCGAGCAAACGGCCCTCGTCAGCGTGGATGCTCTGCACGGCGGTGAGCGAGGGGCGCCGGGCATTGCGACTGATATAGGCGTCGGAGAGGGAGAACGGATCTCCGGCCAGCGCCCCGGCAAGGTACGGGCGTTCGCTGCGGTCACGCCCGTAGTAGGCTTCCAGCAGGCCGGCGCGGGAGGCATTGGCGGTGATCTGGTGCGCGTGCTCATCAAGCAGCCAGAGGTATTTGCAGTACGGTAACTCTGTCAGAACCTCCAGCAGGCGGGCCTCCAGGGCCTGTCGATCCGGCCAGCGCTGCCTGCAGTCGTCCGCGATCCGGATCAGCGAGGCTGACAGCCAGCCTTTCAGGATGTCGCGCTGGCGGTCAATGGATTCTTGCAGAGTGGTATTCATTTTTAGCTGGTATAAATATTTACCCAACCATAACACAGACCATTAATAAAGGGGTTGGATACATTATTGAATGTAACTACTCAACAATGCGTAAAATAATAGGGACAGACCACGGTTTAAGGCTTGCAGCCAGTCAAGAAAACGTGGTCTGTCCCCCAATTTCTTGTCCCCCAATTTCCATTGATTTAAAGCGGTCGCGGCGGCGTCGGGTGGAACTGTTCCGGACGCGCCTGCCGTAACAGGGTGGTCTTGATCTCCCACTGCACCTCCGGTGCAATCGCTTCCAGGTAATTGATTTCCCCGCCGACACTGGTGGCGATGGGCACGCCGTCGCGATACAGAATGCGGTTGTTCGCCTGGCGGGCGACCCGGTCGCCGGCGGTAATGGAACCCGTCAGGTTGAGGGGATCGGTGGCGGCGATGGCAATCAGCTCACTGTCCCTGGGCTGCTTGCGGATCCGGCGCAGTGTCTGCATGGCCTCTGGCAGGGCGAACTGTTCACCGGCAAAGCCCTGCACGAAACGGCCACCGCGCAGTTCGCCGCGCGCCTCCATGCGCCGGTAGATATAGAGCAGGTCGCGCCACGGCGGCAGGCCGGTCTCGTGTTCGAGCAGCTTGCGGAACACCACCCCGTAGCGTTTCAGCAGCACCCGGGCGATATGCTCAACCGGTTCAAAACGGTCTTTAATCGGGGTCAGCGCAGAATTTTCACTACTATCAGAATCAATGGTGCGCTGACCCCGATTGACTGGCCGGGCCGGCCGCAACAGCGACCAGCGCCCGGCCTGCGCCAGGGGCTGGTAACCCGGGCGGCGCCTGGTCCGCCGGCGCAGGACCGGTTGCGGCGTAATGAGGGTGCGCAGGCCGCTGAAACTGTCCGCGGTGATCAGGCCGCAGGCCACCAGTTCACCCAGTGCGGTTTCCAGTTGCACCGGCAACAGGCGGGTGTCGTCCTGCAGGTCCTGGAAAAAACTGGCGCCCCATTGTTGCAGGCTGTCGAACACCTTACTCGCGTCACCCGACAACCTGATCCCGTCAGCATCGACCATCGCACTGTAGTTGCGCCAGTCGCCCAGATGTTCACGGCGGATAAAACTGATCGGCGTACTCTTCACGGCCGGGTTCCTGTGCCGGTCATCCTTGCCAGTGTTTTTAAGCATAGCTGCCTGTAACCGCAGCCAGACAAACTTGCCGGACTGGCAAAGATGATCCAGTTGCGCAGTGGTAAAGTCGCCAATGCGCGCCGGCAGGATATCCCGTTCCCAGCTGGCGGCCGCCAGCGGAATGCCTTCGAGTTGTTGCAGGCTGCGCTCCAGCGCGGCCTCCCCTTCCGCCGGTTCATCCAGGCCGTGCCAGTGAAACAGGAACCGCATGAGGTCGGCCGGGCTGACCGGCTCGATCTCGTTGCGCAATTGCCGGACGGTGTAGCGGTTGATGCGCGCCAGCAGGCCGCGTTCACACCACTCGGTTTCAGTGGCCTGCGAAAACTGCCCCTGGATGGCAAAGCCTTCCTGTTGCAGGGCCAGCAGGCCCGTGTCCACTTCATTCAGCGGCAAGGCCAACGGGGCATTCAACTGCGCCACCGTGACCGGACCGAGACCTTCCAGACGGCTGCGCAACAATTCGGTCAGCGCATCGCTTCGTTCATCCGGCACCGGCTCCGTGGGTTCGATCACGGGATCCAGTTTGGCATCACCAAATAGCGCCAGCAGGTGATGCAACCGCTCGGTCGCGACCCACACACATCCGTCATTCCCGCGAAAGCGGGACAAATTCGTCGGGAGCGAATTTGGACGACCGGAGGTCGGCCCGGAGGACGAGGTACAGGGATGCACCTCGCAATCCAGCCCGAAACCAAGCACCGTCGCCCGGCTATTTTCCTGCAGGCGTTCCATCAACCTAATCCAACCTGCACTCTCGCCCTCCTCCGCAGTGACAAAACCCAGCACCATCAGTGCATCGTGCAACTCGTCGGCCGTGCGCGCCTGCGGCCAGGCCTGCTGTTTGACCTTTTCAATCGCTTCGCTGTCGAGCTTGCCGATACCGGCGGCATCCACCGGGTCGAGATGGCGCTGCTGGTTGATGGCCAGGGTGCGGCGTTCCTCGGCGGCGCCGTCATCGAGAAAGGCATAGGGCCGCGCGTTGATGATCTCCAGCGCCATGGGCGACGGCGCGGCGAGATCCCGCGCGGTGATGGTGATGCGTTGTTCCTCGATCCCTTTCAACAGCCCGATCAAACCATCGATGTCCATCAGTTCATGCAGGCAGTCCGCCAGCACCTGGTCGACCAGCGGATGCTCGGGCACTTCCCGCTCGCCGGCAAGGTTCTCCGCGCAGGCCAGCTGATCGGGAAAGATCAGGGCGATCAGGTCTTCGGCGCTGTTGCGCTGGAACGGCGGCGGGACCTTCTTGCCGCCACGATTGCGCGGCACCGCCAGGGCGGTGTTGGTGACCCAGCGCCAGCGCACCGGGAACATCGGTGCAGCCAGCGTGGCCTGGACCAGCACGTCTTTGACACTGGCGGATTTCAGGTAGCGGGCCGGTTCATCGAGCGGAAAACTGTGGGTGGGTCCCAGCGACAGGATCACGTTGTCCTCGGTGGCCGCGGCCTGCAGTTCGAAATTGAACCGCCGGCAGAAGCGCTTGCGCAGGGCCAGTCCCCAGGCGCGGTTGATGCGCGAACCATACGGCGAATGGATGACGAAGTGCATGTCGCCGGTCTCGTCGAAGAAGCGCTCGAACACCAGGTGCGCTTGCGTGGGAATCATGCCCAGCGCCGCCTTCACCGCGGCGAGATAAGCCACCAGCTGTTCGGCCGCGCTCTGCGGCAGGGCCAGGGTGTCGGTTAAATAGCGAATCGCGGCATCCTGTCCCTGCTCGAGCTTGTCGTCCAGCGCCCGGCGCAGACGCGACACGGCGAGGGACAGTTCATCGGTGCGCCCGGGCGCCTCGCCAAACCAGAAGGGAATATTCGGCGGCTGGCCGTGCGCGTCTTCCACGAACACCCGCCCCTGTTCGATCTTCAGCATGCGGTAGGACTGGTTGCCGAGTTGAAAGATATCCCCCGGCATACTTTCAAAGGCGAAGTCTTCGTTCAGGGTGCCGACAAACACCCCCTGCGGTTGCATGATGACATCGTAATCAAACTGGTCGGGGATCGCGCCGCCGTTGAGCAGGGCCGTGAGGCGCGCGCCCTTGCGCGGCCGCAACTGGCCATGCACCGCGTCCCGATGCAGCCAGGCACTGCGCCGGCCGCGGCGGGTATGAAATCCTTCACTCAGCATCTTCACCGTGGCGATGAACTGCGCATGGCTTAACTGACGGTACGGCCAGGCCCGAATAAAACACTCATAGAGCTCCTGCTCGTGCCACTCGCGGCTGGCCACCTCGGCGACAATCTGCTGCGCCAGTACGTCCAGCGGGTGGTCGGGAACATGGATCACATCCAGTTCATCGCGGCGAACGGCATCGAGCAGTGCTGTGCATTCCACCAGGTCGTCGCGCGACAGCGGAAACAGCCGCCCGCGCGGCGTGGCCTGCACGGCGTGACCCGAGCGCCCGACCCGTTGCAGGAAGGTGGCAATAGCCCGGGGTGAACCGATCTGGCACACCAGGTCCACGTCGCCGATATCGATACCCAGCTCTAAAGATGCGGTGGCCACCAGGGCGCGCAGCTGGCCCTGTTTCAGACGCTGCTCCGCATCGAGCCGGTGTTCCTTGGCGAGACTGCCGTGATGGGCGGTGACCGCGTCCTCCCCCAGCCGTTCGGCCAGCGCGGCGGCGGCGCGTTCGGCGAGGCGGCGCGTGTTGACGAAGATGAGCGTGGTGCGATGGTCTTCCGCCAGTTGCGCCAGGCGGTCATAGATCTCGGCCCAGACCTCGTTGGCCATCACCGCCTCCAGCGGCGAGCCGGTGATTTCCAGTTTAATGTCCCGTTCGCGCACATGGCCGGTATCGATGATGTGACATGGGGGCTGCGTGTCAGAAGGGTCGTCATGCGGATGTCCGGTCAGAAACGCGGCCATCGATTCCACCGGTTTTTGCGTGGCGGACAGGCCGATGCGCACGGGCGCATGATTACACAGGGCATCGAGGCGTTGCAGTGACAGGCTAAGATGGGCGCCGCGCTTGTTCCCCGCCAGGGCATGGATCTCATCGACGATGACCGAGCGCACGGTGCGCAGCATGGCGCGGCCCGAGTCCGAGGTGAGCAATATATAGAGCGACTCCGGCGTGGTGACCAGGATGTGCGGCGGCGTGCGCTTCATGGCCACGCGTTCCGCGGACGAGGTATCACCGCTGCGCACCCGCGCCGTGATGGGCACATCGGCCAGACCCGCTTCCAGCAACTGGTCGCGAATGCCGTTCAGCGGCAGCTCGAGGTTTTTATGGATGTCGTTGGACAGCGCTTTCAGCGGCGAGATATACAACACCCGCGTCTCGTCCGGCAACGGCGCGGCCAGTCCTTCCACCAGCAGCTGATCGATGGCCGCCAGGAACGCGGCCAGCGTCTTGCCCGAGCCGGTCGGTGCTGCGATCAGCGATGCATGGCCCGCCCGGATCGCCGGCCAGGCCTGCGCCTGTACCTCGGTCGGCTTATCAAAATGGGCCGCGAACCAGCGGGCCACGGCAGGGTGAAATCCGGAGAGCGGCATAAGGGAATCATAGGTAGCGGGGCGGGATGAAGCAATGTATCCGGCATCCCCCGTCATCCCCGCCCCCGCCTCCGCGGGGACAGGCTCCGGCGGGGATCCAGTCAGAAGGACTCAAATATCCCCGTCATCCCCGCGAAGGCGGGGATCCAGCCCAAAATAATGAACCAGCGCCCTAATGTTATCCAGCATTCAACTCACAACTATCGATAACTCCTTTCGCGTAAAGAAATCGTGTCAGAGCACATTTATTCCTAATATAAGCAGAAAATGTGCTCTGACACCTTTTTACATCTACCACCCCATAGTAAATCTAAGTTTAATCTTGCATTCCTATATCTGTGCAAAGTGTATTCGATTATCAGCAAACTCAGACCAATAACTTAGGTATAGAATATATGTCCGAAATTGACGTTTGTAATCGTGATACTTAGAAATAGAATTAGTCTGGCGGTTAAGGATGCAATAAGTAACTAAAGTATGAGCCAGTCTATGGCGGGGCAAGGAGGTTAGTGTGAAATTGTCGTCAATTATCATGTCGCTATTCGTCACTATGCTATTGGTTTCTTGCGGTACGATGCAAACATATGAAGGGCCTAAACTGCCACCGGATGAGGTTGCAGTAGTTAAGTCGAACTTTGGCAATGTTTTTAATATTGCAACTGTACTAGCGATAGATGGAATTGAGTTGGGGTCTCAACAGATTAATAGTGAGATACTTCCAGGTGTGCATACCGTTAAAGTTAGGGTAACCACAGGTGTAGGTATACGTAATTATATCGGAGTAAAAACAGTAACGTTAACTGCAAATAAGGGACATACATACATAGTGGATGGAGTAGTAAAGGAAGGAGAACCTTGGGTGTGGATCATGGATGAAGGAACAAGCCAAACAGTAGCAGGCAAGAAATATACAGAAGCCATCCAAACGATTGAAGAACCGCATGAAAGCACATCACACAAATCAGTAGACGGTATCATACAAGCGTATGAGGGAAAGAGATTAACCACAGAAGAAGTGGCAACAATCAAGCCAAACTATGGTAGCGTACTGGACATTGCGTATGTTGATGAGATCGATGGAGAGAAAATCGGAACATTCCAGGTCTATAACGATGTTGAGATACTGCCTGGTGAACACTTGGTAAAGGTCTCCGTACAAACCGGGCTAGGCATGAGTCAGTACAGAGGAAGTAAAACAGTAATACTTTATGCTGAAGCCGGGCATACGTACAAACTACACGGACAAATAAGAAAGGGAGAGCCATCGGCATGGATTGTGGATGAAGTCAGTAACGCTATTGTAGCTGGTGAAAAACCAATAATTACCCAATAATCCATGTAAATGGGAATAACCCAATGGAGAATCACTCATGAGGGCACAAAGGACATTATTACAAATAATACTATGTGTACTTTCTACATTGCTGTTGGTGGCATGCGCAACATCAACATCCATCACAGGCACCAGGGATTCTGGTCAAGCGCTTATCAAATATAAACAACAGACTCTAGCTGAAGTGGGTCAGTTTGAAATGGATCAACTGGCACAAAGGAGTCGATGTCAAACGTGATTGACTGCGTTTGACACCGACCCCTTTAATTCATGTTTTGTAAAATATTGTGGCACACTGGGCTAAAAGGCACTAAGTGACCGTTTATTTGATTTATGATGGACGACTCATGAAACCGATCCTCACATTCTTGCTTTCCACCCTGTTTTGTTTATCCGCTTCGGTGGTCACCGCCGCTGAAAACGATGGCGATTATAAAATCTGGCAAGGTGCAACGCCCGCCGCCGACGGCAGTGTGGAAAGTCTGGTCAAAGAGCTCAATGAGCTCATCGATAAAGCCGAACGCGCGCGGGCGGCGGACAATAATTTTCTTGCCGACCTGCGTTCCCTGGCGGACCGCTATGACAGACCCTGGCAACAGGAAATCTTTCAACTGGATTTTATCGACGGCAATTATCAGAGCCCGCTGCCATGGAAAGTCACCTCGGGCGAGTTTCGCATCGAACGAGGTGTGGGTCTGTACAGCAGGGTGGATGCGGGAACGGCGGCTACCAGCCCGCCCAGAGATCAGGATCTGGCCATTGTGGTGTTCGGCGCCATTCTGGATCAGGCGCTGAAGACGGACAAAAGTTCCAGCCAAACCAGCGAGGCGACTCACGCCAGCCTGCACCTCATGCGCACTGTCAGCAATGCCTTTGCCGTGGATGCCGAAGTGGATGCCCGAGGTGCTGAAGGCCAGGTGTATATCAGCCTGTTCCAGAAAAATACGGAAGGCGTGGGTTACCGCCTGGTGTTCATGCCCGGTGACAGCGCCGGCCTGGAACTGCAACGAATCAGCAGCCGCGGTATTGCCGTGATCGATACCGCCACCAATCTGGCTGCGCCGGGGAATCAGTTGCACACATTGCAGTGGACGCGGGACCGCAACGGCAGCATGAATGTAACGCTCAACGGCAATCCCGTGTTAAGCACCAGCGACCGCAGCCTGCGCGATCCCTTCGATGGCATTGAATTCAGCAACCGCAATGGTGAATTTGCCTTGCGCTCACTGAAGCTGTCCGGGGTGAATTAAGCTCCCGCCGTTAAAACGAACAGATAGATACAGCGCGGGGAAATGATGTCAGAGCACATTTATTCCTAATATAAGCAGAAAATGTGCTCTGACACCTTATTACCGGAAATAGAAAACCCCGCTGATGCGGGGTTCCTGTAGTTCCTGGACCGGCCAGTTTCAGATCTTCAGAAGCTTCAGATGCTGTTGAAAGCAGACAGCTAGTGTCAGAAAATCAGCGTTAGCCTGATAAGAGGCATTTTACAGAAAGGATCGTTGAAAAGAACTTGATTAATTATGTCAGTGAACGTTAAGCGTGGAAATATTTAAACGAGGGCGACAGAATTTAGCAGGTTTTTGCATCAATCACGGTGAAAAAGCGTGGCGAAAGGCTGTTAAATAAGCGTGGACTTAAGGGAAAAGGGCTCTTATTCTTCTTCAGTGCTTTTAAATGATTTCCGCCCCCCAACTTCCCTGGCTCGTAGCGAGCACCGCGGGATATTGAGCTTCTGTTATTGAGGGCACGTGATTGATTGCATCAGTCAAAGCAGGAACAATCCCGCGAACACTATTTTTAGCCCGGGAAAGAGAAGATGTTGCATCGGGATAAAAAGGATATTCTGAGTAACTATATGCGCATATCTGAAAAAACAACGCCAGGTTTTTTCCCCTGGCTTATGGGGGTACTCAAGCGCATCGCCAGAACCTTCGGTTTATCTGAAAGAAGGAGCGTAATTGACCCACCGAAGAAACCTGACAATCGCGCAGAGCTACCAGCTTTTTCCGGGCGATGTATTGTGTTTTCCGATACCGATAACTGCATGAACTCGCTTAAGAATACATTACGTTTCGCCGGAATCCTCAACGAGAAAGACGAGCTCACAGACAATTTGGAAGGGATAAGCATCTTTCATACTGGTGACATGATTGACAAGAAGAATCCTGACCCTTCTGTTGTGGAATATTGGCAACTTCTTCAGCAAGATGCCCTCGCAAAGGGATGTCATGTCAAGCTCATAGTGGGCAATCATGAGCAAGATATCTGGCAAAAGATCATGACAGGTGAAAAATACGGAATGCGGGAGGAACAAGTCCATTGGCTCAACGAGTTCATTGAGAGCCTGGATTTATTCCACGTCGCCGGTCCTATCCTTTTTATACATGGTTATCCGACACTCGAATTCTTGCAGACATTGCTGCACTTTAAGGAGGTAACGGGAAAAGACCTGAATTGTTTTAATGCAGATCATTATAAAAGAGCACTCATATCTGTTAACGCCATGAGGCAATATTCCTATGTAAGAGAAAGACGGCGAACACACTATTTACTCTATGATGTGGTGGATGCGAGCCGCTACTATAAGAAACAAGGACGAATGGTTGGTGCTGTTCTTGCGCAGTTGAAGATCGATATTGTTGTACACGGACATAGGCCACAGCGTTCCGGCGTACACGTAGACTACGAGTTTGGCAAGTGGATCCCAAAGGTCAGAATGATAGGAAACGATACTATGGTGAGAAGTAGAGGAATTGGCGCGACCGTCATCAGGGTGGCATCAAGTGGGGCTGTAGAAATAGATTTCATTAATACGAAAACAGCATCTGAAAAACTTCGCAGAAAGGTACGGAAAGACCTCAGGGAGCCGCTTATTTCTTCCTGCGCGAGCGGCTCTACCAGCCCTGAAGACGCAGAAATAAAATCCGCTGCGCAAGGGTAGCTCCTTAATAAGAAGTTGCTTGAAATTTCACGCATGATTACAGCCCCAGAAGGGGCCGTTTTCTTTTGAGCTGTATATCTGGAGTTTGGTATGGCCCCGGTTTAACGTACCACCTACCCAAGCGCATAAAAAACGCGGAAACGCTAACCAAAGAACCCTACTTCTTCACCGCCGTACGGTCGCTTAGCAAAGAAAGGATTAGCAAAGAAAGGGGACAGATTTATTTGAAGCACCTGCCAAATAAATCTGTCCCCTTTCATGGGTTGGAGTCGATTATGACAAGTTAGTCGGTGAACTTGCCGCTGCGCACCCGCTCGACCTCCATTATCTCGAGTTCGCGCGAACCGGAGACGATAATATTTTCATCCACAGCGGTGTCCAGCGATTTATCATAACGCTTTATGGGCACGGTATTCAGGATCACCTTCATGGCATTCAGCCTGGCCAGGTGCTTATTGTTTGAGCGTACCACCGTCCATGGCGCATCGATGGTGTGCGTGCGTTTCATCATTTCATACTTTACAGCAGTGAAATCGTCCCAGCGGTCCTGCGCCTGCACGTCAACCTCGCTGAGTTTCCACTGCCTGAGCGGATCAGTCTTGCGCCGTTCGAAGCGACGCTCCTGCTCCTCCTTGGTGACACTGAAGTAGAGTTTCACCAGGATGGTGTCCTGCCTGACCAGGTCGCGTTCGAAACCGACAACGCCGCGCATGAAATCATAGTATTCCTTCTCGGTGCAGAAATTAAACACGCGCTCGACCATGGCGCGGTTGTACCAGCTGCGGTCAAACAGGACGGTCTCACCACCACGCGGAAACTGTGACACATACTTCTGGTAGTACCATTGGGTTTTCTGTTCATCGGTCGGCTTGCCGAGTGCGACGACGCGATAGTGTTTTTCATTCATGTAACGGGTCACACGACGAATCGTCCCGCCCTTGCCTGCCGCATCCCGACCCTCGAACAGAATGATCATGCGCCGTCGGCTATCCTCCAGGTACTTCTGCAGCCTCAGCAGTTCCGCCTGGAATGGCTTGAGCTCTTCCTCGCGCTTGTACCGCCTTAAAGCCTTCTTCCCTTTCGACTTCAGCCGGGCATTCTCTTTTTCAAGTCGTTCGTATTCTTCTACGTAGTCCTGCAGACTTACCATCTTGCCGCCTACGTTAATCTGCTCTGGATTATTTTCCTGGTCCACAGTCACACACTCCTGCAATCAGCACGCCAAATATTTTAATGATATAAAAGATAAAAAAAACACCCTGTTGCTGGTCAGCAACAAATTAATGTTTAGCACATACAGAATTGTGCGCTATTGATCCTGCTCAATAATCAAGGAAAGATGGTGTCAGAGCACATTTGTTCCTTCATCCCCGCCCCCCCGTCATCCCCGCGCAGGCAGGGATCCAGCCCAAAAAAATGAGTCCGCGAGAAATACACCCTCACACCTTTTGCTTTTCCTCTGAAACATACATCGCCTTCTTATCGACCAGCCGCAGCCACCCACGCGCGATACGATAGATCAACCACAGCGTCAGGCCGAGCAGCAGGCCCAGCCCGACCGGGGCGCCGACCAGGGTCACAACCAGCAGCATGGCAATGATCAGCCACAGCAATGCAAACCAGAAGGTGCGGATTTGCCAGCGATAGTGCGATGCCGCCCAGGTCCCGCGCGCACCACCGCGTTTCACGTAGTTGATAATAACGGCGATGATCGATGGCACACTCCCGACGAAACCCCCGACCACGGTGGCGGCCCCGGTTATACCCAGCACGATAGCAACCGCATGCAGGCCGTAGACAATATGCGCAGCCGCCAGGGCGGAGGGTACGGGTTCTTCGCTCGTGGTTTCTTCGTCGGATGACAAGGCAAGCTCTCCGCGACTTTAAGGACAGAGCCGCTAGTGTACCGATGTTTTTAACAATAAAGGGTCGGGTATATTTACTGAAAAATGTATCCGACCCCAATTTGATTAAAACCATTCCGCCCCGGGGTCGATAAGGAATGATACGCTATCCGGTCGTAATCGAAATGAAAGAGGCAGCATGAGACACACCATCGAGCAGATCGTCACCGAGGCAAACAAGATCATCCTCGGCAAGGAACACCAGATCCGCCTGGCACTGGCCTGTCTGCTGGCCCGCGGACACCTGCTCATCGAGGACCTGCCCGGCATGGGCAAGACCACCCTCTCTCACCTGCTGGCCAGACTGCTCGGCATGAGCTTTCAGCGCATTCAGTTCACCAGCGACCTGCTGCCCGCCGACATCCTCGGCATCTCGGTCTATGATCGCGAGCGCAACAGCTTCACCTTCCACCCGGGTCCGATCTTCGCGCAGTTCATCCTCGCCGACGAGGTCAACCGCTCCACCCCCAAGACCCA
>Ga0265309_10000596_pt1 | contig 14693 bp, 12 predicted proteins | sample Helome_FD_192492 | JGI IMG/M metagenome (GOLD analysis project Ga0265309, IMG submission 192492) | Marine sediment microbial communities from subtidal zone of North Sea - Hel_20160524 (Illumina Assembly) | ecosystem: Environmental > Aquatic > Marine > Subtidal zone > Sediment ...
GGTTATGACAAGGATGGTAACGATACCACCGATGCGGATGCGGTGATCAACGGTGGCGCGCTGGCACCTGCCGGTGGCTACAAGGGGATGTTGCTGGGGTTGTTGGTCGATTTGCTCGCGGGTGTTTTAAGCGGTCCGCATTGTTCGTTTCAAGCACCGGTTTTCAAGAATAATACGGGTGGTGAACCGAAGGTTGGCCAGTTTTTTATCGCGATTTCTCCGGGTAGCTTTGCACCCGGTGGCGACAGTGCCTATACCCAGCGAATCGAAACCATGCTGAGTGCGCTTGCAAATGAACCGGGAGTTCGATTACCGGGCTCGCGTCGTCACGAGGCAAGGTTGCGGGCCGAAACCGAGGGTGTCGAAGTACCGCTCGAGCTGCTCGAGAAACTCGAAGGATTCGCTGCTAGCGCCTGAGTACAGGTAGGAATCTCGCCATCACGGCATTATTCCAAGATCCCGGCTCAAGGCCGGGATGACGCCTTAAAGCGTCGATTTCAAATTTTCTTGCCAATTATTTACATTTAAGATTCCCTTAAGAAATAAACCCGATAATTGCCTCCATATTCTTTGCGAGGCAAGCAAAATGAGTTTTTTAACCAGTAAGACGACCACTAATCCGGCACCCTACGGGATGCCAGATTCCTTACCAACTGGGCATTACAAGCACCTGATCGATGAAAAACATCCGCTTCGTCAGCAGGTAGAGCAGTTTATCGCGCAACGATTCCTCGAAGTACATGGTGCGCGACTCTCGGTATTTATGCCGGTTTTAATTGCGCTGTTTGGCGAGAACGACGAAATTCTGGCAGCCGTCGGGATTCGCAGTGCGGCTAGCGAAGTATTATTTCTCGAGTATTACCTGGATACATCGATCGAGCAGTCGATTGCTTGCAATGCCGACCAGCTAATGGTTGTCCCGGAAAGAGACCGCATCGTCGAAATCGGTAACCTGGCGTCCGTAGATCGCCGCGCCAGCCGCAAGCTTTTCAAGATTCTGGCGGGCCTGTTGCATGCCGAGAATTTCAAATGGGCAGTTTTCACCGGTTGCACCTCGCTGCATCGGATGTTCTCGACCCTTGGTATCGAAACCATCGATCTCGGGCGCGCCCTGCAGTCACGCCTGCCGGTGGACCAGCAAACCTGGGGCGGCTATTACGAAGATAGTCCCAGGGTCGTCGCTGGCAAGGTCAGCCGTGGATGTGTCGCTTTCGAAAACACCCCGGACCTGCCGTTGACCAGGGCCCTGGCATGAATGCCCTGCTGACCCGACTCGAGCAACAGGCGCGCAGCAATCCGACATCCATCGCGATTCGTTCGGGTAATGAGAGCCTGACTTATGCCCAGTTGATGACAGCTGTTCAGCAGACGGCCGAACAGTTAAAAGGTAATCGGGTCAAGTCCCTGGGGCTTTATCTCGACAATGGCATCGCGTGGATTGTCGTCGATCTGGCCGCCATGGCTGCCGCCAGCCGTATCGTGCCTTTACCCTGGTTTTTTAGTGATGAGCAAATCATGCACGCCATCCAGCATGGTGCTGTCGATTCTATTGTATTTGCTACCGATTTCCCTTCGGGAATCGTCGGTACTGGTTCTCCGGCGAGGTTATATAAAGGTAGCCAACTGCAGTCGATTAAGCCTCGCACCAGCCAGTCTGCCGTTACGACATCGATCGGTGGTAAAGTCAGTTACACCTCGGGCAGTACCGGAAAGCCGAAGGGCATCGAGCTTGACTACGCGTCTATCGATCAGACCTGTGATTCGATCAGCGCGTCGATTTCCGGGCTGGGTATCGAAACCCATCTCAGTATTCTGCCCTATGCAACACTGCTCGAAAATATCGCAGGTATTTACGTTCCGCTAATGCTCGGCAAGACGGTTTACGCGGAATCCTCAGCCCGCATCGGCCTGTCGGCCGACCTTCGCCTCGATCCGGCAAAACTGCAGCAAACGTTTAACCAGATACATCCCAATAGCCTGATTATTACGCCCCAGTTGCTGGAGCTGTTTTGCATGCTCGTTGAAACCAATGCCATCGACCCGGAATGCCTGGTATTCGTTGCGGTTGGCGGTGCTCGCGTCGGAGAAGCTTTAATGCACAGGGCTCGACGTGCGGGCATCCCGGCTTATGAAGGCTATGGCCTGACCGAGTTTGCTTCGGTTGCCATCCTGAATACGCCACGGCAGGACCGTGTAGGCAGCGTTGGCAAGCCTTTACCAGGGGTCGTGGTTAAGCTCGCCGAAGATGGAGAGATTTGTCTTGGTACCACTTTAATGCAGGGTAAAGGCGATAGCAGCCTGCAAAAAACAATCACCGTCAAGACGGGCGATCTTGGCAGCATCGATGACGATGGATTCATTTATGTGCACGGACGAAAATCTAACCTGATCGTGCTGTCAACCGGTCGCAATGTTGCCCCGGAATGGATTGAAACCGAGCTCAATGCATCAACAATGATCCTGCAGAGCTACGTATTTACCGAAACGAAATCCGAGCTGTCAGCCCTGTTGGTAGCGGCCGGACCGGGAATCGCGGACAGTGATCTTGATGTAGAAATAGACCGGATCAACCAGGCCCTGCCCCCCTATGCACAGGTCAGGAACTGGTACCGCCTGTCCGAACCGTTTTCTCGTGCTAACCGCATGCTGACCGCAAACGGGCGGCTTAGACGCTTACAAATCAAGAAGGTACTACCAGCGCTGTTGGCGAGTGCCCAATCTTTTATACCGATAACCTCGGGAGATTTTTCAAATTACTCATTAAGAGAGATGAATCAATGACAACTACAACATTTTTTAACCAGATCGAAGCGATAACCGCCGGCGCCAGGCAACGACTTGAGCAGGCCCCGGCGATCGAGCGCTGCCTCCACGGGCAGGTTGAAATGCAGACCTACCAGGCGTTCCTGATCGAGGCTTATCATCACGTAAAGCACACCGTACCACTGCTGATGGCTTGCGGTAGTCGCTTGCCCGAAAGGCTCGAGTGGCTGCGCGAGGCGATTGTTCATTACATCGAGGAAGAAGTCGGGCACCAGGAATGGATACTGAACGACTTGCAAAACCTCGGTGTGGACAAGGAGTTGATTCGACACGGAAAGCCCGCGCAGGCAACCGAGTTGATGGTGAGCTACGCCTATGACACGGTAGCGCGTAACAATCCGGTCAGTCTGTTTGGCATGGTATACGCACTCGAAAAAACCAGCTCGACGATTGCAACTTACGCCGCGGGGCAGATTGTATCCGCCCTGGACCTGGCGCCGAACGCCATGACCTACATGGTTTCGCACGGCAGTCTCGACGTTGAGCATATGCAGCACTTTGAGAAGTTGATGAATCGACTCGAAGACGATAATGACAAGGCCGCCGTGCTGCATGCAGTGTCGGTTTTTTACGAACTCTACACCAATATTTTCCTGGCGTTGCCGATTGCGGCGCTTTGTCAAGCGGAGAACTCTCATGCAGCCTGAACAAATGACCGTAGTACTCACCGGTGCCTGTGGAGGCATCGGACAATTGCTGGCACGACAGTTGGCCGCAGCAGGTGCCAGTTTGTTTTTGTGCGGACAAGACGGTGACAAGCTCGCTGCAATGGAACGGGAGATGCGCGCGAGTGCTAGCCGAAATCAGTTTATCGAGACGCGAGTGGTAGATTTGACCGACGATGCGGAGATTGACCTGTGGTTGGCATCAATTGACCAGGTTAACAGAGCCGTCAATGTACTCGTTAACAATGCCGGTATCTGCAAGTTTGAAATGTTCGAGAAATTGAGTGATCGCGATATTGAATTGATGATGGATCTCAATAGCGTGGTGCCGATGAAACTGACCCGAAAACTGTTGGCAGGTTTGAGACAACAGCCAACGGCCCGTATCGTCAACATTGCCTCTACCTTCGGTGCGCTCGGATTTCCCGGCTATAGCGTTTACTCAGCGAGTAAGTTCGCCATCCGCGGATTTTCACAGGCGCTCACCAGGGAACTCTCTGATACGACTGTAAAGGTGGGTTGCATACTGCCGCGGGCGACCAAAACGGCGATCAATACCGACCGCGTGGTCGAGTTGAACCGCAAGCTCAATGTCGCCATGGATCCTCCACAAAAAGTTGCTGCGGCGGTGCTCAGGTTTATTTGCAGTGATCGTGGTGAACTGGCGCTGGGATGGCCGGAGAAGCTGCTGGTCCGAATCAATGCCGTGTTCCCGGCGCTGGTCGGTAATGCGATTGCCAAAAAACTTCCACTCATCAGGCAGTATGCCGCCGGAGTGGATTCGAGTATTTCAATATCTAACGAGGTGCAACATGTATAAACAACTTGTAAAAATTATTTTAATGTCGCTAGCACTGGTTTATTACCAACCGGGATTTGCCGGGCTTTCTTCATCCGCGGAAATGCCCGAGGTCAAGGAAATTCAATTCGAATGGGCCAGGCTTTATTACAGGGATGAATTTCTCGATCAGAACTTCCGCGAGTTGCAGGCGTTAACGGAGTATGCAACTCATGTTGTTGAGCAACATCCGGATAACGCCGAAGCACTGGTCTGGAATGCGATCGTATTGAGCACGCTGGCTGAAAAGAAAGGTGGTCTAGGAGCGCTCGGCCTGGTCAAGCAGGCCAGGGCGAAACTGGAGCAGGCAGAAGCGGTCGATCCGGCCGTGCTGGGTGGTTCGGTTTATGCTAGCCTCGGTACCCTGTACTCCAAGGTGCCGGGTTGGCCGATTGGATTTGGCAGCGATAAAAAAGCGGAGCAATACTTTAAAAAGGCGCTTGCGATTAATCCGCAAAGTCTGGATATAAACTACTTCTTCGCGGAGTACCTGGCCGAGCAGGGTAAGGAGCAGTTGGCCCTTGAGTACATCGACAAGGCGTTGCAGGCGCCATTGATGGCAGAGCGACCCGTGGCCGATAAAGGCAGGCGCGCTCAGGCGATGAAGCTGCGGGAATCTTTGACCGGATCCTGAGCGGTATCGAACCCGCGGGCAGGTGTTGCAGATGCACCTGCCCGCGGTTTTTTCCGGTCGTATTCGAAACTGAAGAGATAGGCTGCTGTGAGATTATTGCTGGTAGAAGATGACGAGCAACTGGGGCAGGGCATTCGCAAAGCGCTGATGCGTGACGGAGATCATGTCGACTGGCTCACCGATGGCGCCCAGGCGCTTAGCGCGATTCGCTCAGATAGCTTCGAACTGATAATCCTCGATTTGCAACTACCCGGAAAGGATGGGATTGCCGTGTTGCAAACCATGCGCAAGGAATCGATTAACACGCCAGTGTTGATCATGACTGCCAGGGACACGGTTGATGAACGCGTGCTCGGGCTCGACACTGGTGCCGATGATTATGTCGTCAAACCGGTCGAGTTAAAGGAACTGCGCTCCAGGGTCAGGGCATTGAGTCGGCGCAGCCATGGTATTGCCACGCCCGAAATAATTCTCGGCGATCTGCGTCTCAACATTGCTACCCAACAGGTCTGGTACTGTGGCGAGGAAATCGAATTGAATCGGCGCGAATTCGTGGTTTTGTCTGAATTTGCCAATAAGCCGCGCCAGGTACTGGCGCGGGGTCAACTCGAAGAGGTTCTCTATGGATGGGACGACGGTGTTGAAAGTAATGCCCTTGAAGTTCATATCCATCACCTGCGTAAAAAGCTGGGCAAAAAATTGATCAAAACCGTCCGCGGGGTTGGCTACAGGCTGAATGTTGAAAATGGCTGACGCGGCTTCCCTGCGTCGGCGTTTGACCTGGTACGTCGTGGTTACCCTGCTGATAATGACCACGATATCGGGTGTGTTGATTTACCAGGGTACTACCGATGAGGCAGAAGAGATATTCAGTGCATCGCTGGTGCAAACCGCACGCATCCTGGATGGATTGATCTCGCGTGATTCGATCGAATCCAATAGGCAACAGTTAACTCGCGCACTCGAACGCAATCCCGACTCACATGAATACGAAAGAAAACTTTTCTTTGCGGTCCTCGACACCGACGGACGGATATTGCTGCATTCGCGCCAGTCACCCGAAATACCCGGCGCGGTCATCAGCAGCGGATTTTCAGAGTTCAGTCACAAGGACAGGACCTGGTTTACCTTCACCCTTGAGTCGAGTCGGGACGACTTGCTCATCGTGGTCGGCGAGCGTGGCGAAATCAGGGCTGAGATAACCGAGTATATCGGCAGCGGGCTATTGCTGCCGCTGATTATTCTATTGCCACTGTTCCTGTGGTTGTTAGCGCTGATTGTCCGCGTCGCGTTACAACCACTGCAGGATGTTGCTGACCAGGTTCGACAACAGGATCTAAAGGACTTGAAGACGATCGACGTCGAGGGGGTGCCGCTTGAAATCAGTCCGCTGGTTGCCGCGCTCAACCAGATGATCACAGACCTCGATGCGGCCTACGTGCGCGAGCGGCGCTTCGTCAGTGATGCTTCCCATGAATTACGCAACCCGTTGGCCTCGTTACTCATCAACGTGGACAATGCGATCGAGGAAAGCCGTGATGCGGAATCGATCGAATCCCTGCACAGCATGAAAGTGAGTATCAAGCGGCTTACCCACCTGGTGGCACAACTGCTGGAACTCAGTCATTTCGAAAATCCGCAATCGAACAGGGAGCTTGAGGTGGTAGACCTGGGTCGGGTTTGTGAGCGTGTAATCGAATCATTTAAGCGCCAGGTTGAAGTTAAATCATTGACGATCAAGTTACTGGAGCCAGAAGGGGACTGTACGCTAATGGGCGTGGATTCGTTGCTTACAAGCCTGGTATCGAACCTGGTCGATAACGCGATCAAGTTTAGTGATCCGGGCTGCGAGGTCAGACTGCGTTGCTACCGGGATGGGAAAGACCGGGTGCTCGCCGTGGATGATTCCGGTGCGGGCCTTGATTCGACAGAACATGAAAAAGTGCTGGGGCGGTTTTATCGCGCCGGCGATACCAATGTCAGTGGCGCGGGTCTGGGGCTGTCGATTGTAAGATCGATCGCGCAGATTCATTCGGCACAAATCGAGATGGGGGAGTCTGACCTGGGTGGACTTGCGGTCAGGGTTCGATTTCAAACCAGCGAAGCACGCGCGTAGCTGATATAAATTTCGCGCAGGTGGCGGCTTAGTTCGCCGGGCGTGCCCGCGCTAATCTCCCGGTCATCAATTTTTACTACCGGCAGGATATAAGTCGACGCACCGCTGATGAAAGCCTCGTCGGCGGCCTTGGCATCATCGAGCGTAAACCGGTTTTCCACGAGCCTGAGACCGTGGGTATTGCAAAGTGCCACCACGGCGCGGCGGGTCACGCCCGGCAGAATATCGTTGCTTAACGGGCGTGTCAGGACCAGGTCGTCCTTGACGATAAAAAAACTGGTGCTGCCGCACTCGGTCACATAGCCCTCGTTATCAACCATCAGCGCTTCGTAGGCGCCGGCGTCATGCGCCGCTTGCTTGGCCAACACCTGAGCCAGCAGGTTTACCGACTTGATATCGCGTCGTGCCCAGCGAATGTCGGCTGTGCTGGCCAGCGTAATGCCGGTCTCGGCCGCGCTGTTTTCGATGGATGCCTTGGGCTGGGTAAACATGAACACATTGGGTGTGATGTCCTGCGGCCAGACGAAGTCGCGCTCGGCGACACCGCGCGTAACTTGCATGTAAACCAGCCCCTCATCGATTCGATTGAGCTCGACCAGTCGACGAAAGGCTTCCAGGATTTGCGTCTGCTCGAGCGGGGATTCGATGGAAAGTTTTTCGAGCGAGTTGAAATAACGCTGCATGTGGTGCTCAAAGTCAATCAGTTTGCCGTCGAGCACCCCGGCAACCTCGTAGATCGCATCACCGAAATTAACCGCGCGATCGAAAATCGAAATTTTCGCTTCATGTTCAGGCAGGTAGTCGCCGTTGAGGAATACAATGCGGGGCATATACAGTTATATCTTTTAATAATAAATCAAAATGCTAGCATAGATTCCATGTCACAAACCCGCCGAGAAAAACTAGCCACCAAATTCAGGGAATTTTTGGCGCCTGAGAATGTGGTTGATCAGCCAACCTCGCTTAACACTTACGAATCCGACGGCCTGAGTGCGTATCGACAACAGCCGTTACTGGTGCTGTTACCCGAAAACATCGAGCAGGTCCAACAGGTGATGCGGGTTTGCCATGAGCAGCGCCTGCCGGTGGTCAGCCGCGGTGCGGGCACCAGTCTCTCTGGTGGCGCACTGCCCCATGCGGAAGGCGTGGTGCTTAGCCTGGCCAAAATGAATCGAATACTGGAAGTGGATCATTTGTCGCGCCTGGCCGTGGTCGAACCGGGCGTGCGCAACCTGGCAATTTCGGAAGCCGTCAAGTCCCTCGGTCTCTACTACGCGCCGGATCCGTCTTCACAAATCGCATGCACCATCGGTGGCAATGTTGCGGAAAATGCGGGTGGGGTTCACTGTCTCAAATATGGATTGACGCTGCATAATATCCTGGCGCTGAAGCTGGTCAGTTCCGAGGGTGAGATTTTCGAGATCGATCAGCGCTCATTGCAATCGGACGGTTATGATTTACTGCCACTACTGGTGGGTTCCGAGGGGATGCTCGCTATCGTGGTCGAGGTGACGGTGAAGCTATTACCGATCCCCCGCTGCGCACGCGTGGTCATGGGTGTGTTTGACTCGGTAGAAAAAGCAGGCGATAGCGTTGCGTCAATCATCGCCGAGGGTATTATTCCGGCCGGTATCGAGATGATGGACAATCCCGCGATTCGTGCAGCCGAAGATTTTGTTCACGCGGATTATCCGGTTGAAGCCGAAGCGATACTAATATGCGAGCTCGATGGCACCGAGGAAGAAGTGTTATCGCAGATCGAGTTCGTGGAAAAGGTGCTCAAAAACGGCGGTGCGACTGAAACCCGTCTCGCCAGGGACGAGGCCGAGCGTTTGCTGTTCTGGTCCGGTCGCAAGGCGGCTTTTCCCGCGGTTGGTCGTATCTCACCCGACTATTACTGCATCGATGGCACGATTCCGCGCAAGGCGTTGTCCGCGGTGCTGAGTGGCGTGCGCGCTCTCTCGGAGGAATATGGATTGCCGGTGGCTAACGTGTTCCATGCGGGTGACGGCAACCTGCATCCGTTGATTCTCTACGACGCGAATAACGAGGGTGAACTCGAAAAGACCGAGGAACTCGGTAGCAAGATCCTGCAGCTTTGCATTCATCATGGCGGTACGATTACCGGTGAACACGGCGTTGGCGTCGAAAAACTCGGTGAGATGTGTGTACAGTTCAGCGAAACCGAGCGCGAGCAGTTTCACGCCATTCGCGAGTGTTTCGATCCATTGAAAATATTGAATCCAGGCAAAGCAATTCCAACGCTGGCACGCTGCGCCGAGTTCAACGCGATGCATGTGCATGAGGGCAAACTGCCGTTCCCGGAGCTGGATCGCTTTTAATGAACATGATTGACGATGTCGATATCGAGGCGGAACTCACCAGCCAGATCATTTCGGTTGCCGCGACCGGTGGTGAAATTGAAATTATCGGCGGCGGCAGTAAGCGCTTCTATGGCGAGTCACTGGAAGCCCTGCCAGTCGACGTTTCCGGGCATAGCGGGGTTATTGACTATGACCCCGCGGAACTCGTTATTACCCTGCGCGCGGGTTGCAAGCTGAACGAAGTCGAGGCGCTACTGGCCGAGCACCGACAGATGTTCGGCTTCGAGCCGCCTTGCTACGGCCGCGATGCGACCATCGGCGGTATGGTGGCAAGCGGTCTGGCAGGTCCTCGACGGGCGTTTGCCGGCGGTATCCGGGATTTCGTGTTGGGGATTAAGATCCTCGATGGTCACGGCGAGATAAATCAATTTGGCGGGCGCGTGATCAAGAACGTTGCGGGCTTCGACGTGTCACGCTTGATGGTCGGTTCGCTGGGCACCCTGGGGGTAATCCTCGAGGTTTCGATCCGGGTGATTCCGAGCTATGAAACCGAACTGACGCTTGCCTTCGAGCATGACAGCGCCGATAAGCATATCCGCTGGATCAATGAACTGGGTTCTGAACCCTGGCCGATTTCGGCTTCTTCATGGGTCGCCGGACGCAGCCTGTTACGCCTGTCGGGCAGTGCGCAGGGCGTTCAATATGCGGCGGACCAGCTTGGCGGCGAGACCGCGGAACCGTGTTGGGATGAGTTGAAGGAGCAAGCCCTGGATTTTTTCGATGACGCACAACCACTAACCCGGATTTCGTTACCGCCCGCGACTGCCGACCAACTGGGTGATACCCCTCAGTTGATCGAGTGGGGTGGTGCGCAGCGCTGGATTTGCGGCGAGGTCGATATCCCGGCACTTCGCTCCATGGCGGAAGGCGTCGGCGGCAGTGTCTGTGCATTTAGACGACATGTTGCCGATGTCGCGGTATTTCATCCGCTGCCACCCGCAATGCTCAAGCTGCAACGCAGCATCAAGTCCAGTTTCGATCCGGCCGGAATTTTCAATCCAGGCAGGATTTTTCCGGGGCTTTAGGCATGCAAACCAATCTCGCGCCAAAATTTCAGCAGGACCGTCACGCCGAGGCAATAGAAACGATCCTGCGCAAGTGCGTACATTGCGGATTCTGCAATGCAACCTGCCCAACCTACCAGTTACGTGGCGACGAGCTCGATGGTCCGCGTGGCCGTATCTACCAGATGAAGCAGTTTTTCGAGGGCGAACCCGCGAACGCTGAAATGTTGAAGCATCTCGATCGCTGCCTGACCTGCCGCGCCTGTGAAACCACGTGCCCCTCGGGGGTTAAATACAGTCATTTACTCGAAATCGGTAAAGAGTCTATTGAGCAGGAATTGCCGCGCCCGTGGTGGGACCGGGCTCGTCGTTGGGGCATTGTGCGCTTTATCAACTCGGGTTGGTTGTTTGCGTCGTCGATTCGCATCGGCCAGGCTTTTGCGTGGGTCTTGCCGGCGAAACTGAAAGCGTCAGTGCCGCAGCGGCAAACACCACTTGAGCGCACTAACACCGTGCATGCGCGCAAGGTATTGATGTTGGCGGGTTGCGTGCAACCCGTACTTGCACCCAATACCAACGCTTGCGCCAGCAACCTGCTCAATAAATTCGAGATTGAAGTCATCGAAGTGCCGGGAAACCTGTGCTGTGGTGCGGCCGCTTTCCACACCTCCGAGCCCGAATACGGACTGCGTCAGGTGAAACAGCTGATCGATAACTGGTGGCCCCATATCGAGGCCGGGGTCGAGGCAATCGTGGTTACCGCAACCGGCTGCGGAGTAAGCGTCAAGGATTATGGTCGCTTGCTTGCCAATGATCCCGGTTATGCCGACAAAGCCCAAAAGGTGAGTTCATTATACTGTGACCTGATCGAGTTCGTGGAAGCCGAAGTCGAGCCGGCGAACCTTTCCAGGTTGCCAGCTAAACGCGTTGCGATACACACACCCTGTACTATGCAGCACGGCCTCGGAATCATCAATCGAGTTGAAACCTTGTTGGAAAAGGCAGGTTATGAAATATGCGCGGTCGAGGACGCACACCTGTGCTGTGGTTCTGCAGGAACTTACTCGATGCTGCAACCCGATCTGGCCACGCAGCTGCATACCAACAAGGTCCGGGCGCTCTCGATCAATCAACCCGATGTTATCGCGACGGCTAACATCGGCTGCCAGGCGCATCTAGCCCAGGGCAACAAAATCCCCGTCGTGCACTGGATAGAATTGCTGTAAAAATCTCACGCAATTATGTATTTATCGGCAAATCAGGGTTTGAAAACCTGGAATTCGAGCTGTAACAATTTTGTAGTAGTCCTCTGCGATAATTTGGACGAAGCTTTGAGTGATTGATTATTCCCTTGAGGTAGGTTAGTTTATCCCGACTCACCTTAATTTTTGCGAGGTGACCAGATACTAATAATTTTGAGCAGATACCAATAAACTAGGAGCTCGTGAGGACACTTCCAATGAATAAATTACGATATTTGATCAGTATCGGCCTGATGGCCGTGGCGGGTAGTGCGATGGGCGCAGATTGCCCCGCTGTCACTGTCGCCAATATGCAAGGCGTTGCTGCCGGCGCATTTCCCCAACAGTACGACAAGGCAGAGTTTGAAAAGCTGGCCGGTTGTTCAATGAAATTTTCCGAGAATCCGGACATTGCCAAGCTGAATGGCAAGATTCGTGGCAATCCCGATTTACCGCCATTGGCGCAGCGCCTGCCGGATGAGCCGCTGGTCGTAGCCCCCTACGATAGCATCGGTAAATACGGCGGTACCTTCGACATGATATCGAATGCGACCGAAGCCGGTACCTCCGACTTCCTCGCGGTACGCCACGTCAACCTGGTGCGTTTTTCCGATAATTTGCAGACCATCGTGCCGAATGTCGCCAAGGGATGGAAATGGAACGATGATTTCACCCAGCTGACTTTCTTCCTGCGCAAGGGTCACAAGTGGTCCGATGGTCATCCATTTGGCGCGGAAGACGTCAAATACTGGTATGACAATCTGTCGCTGAACCCCAAGATATACGAAAAACCGAAAAACTACGTGCTGGTCGCTGACAAGCCGATGACGGTGGATGTACTCGATGCACAAACTGTGCGTTTCAATCTGCCGGCACCGAAGCCGGGCCTGCTGGCCCATTTTGCCAACTCTTACGCGCAGGGCTTCCAGCCCAAGCATTTCCTCGGCAAATGGGATCCGGAGCTGAACCCGGATGCCGACAAGATGGCCAAGGCCGCCGGTTTCGAAAACGGCCTGGAAGTGTTGAATAATTATTACGGTAATTCGGACTGGACCGATACCCCGTCGCCGATGCTGCGCAGCCCGAACAAGGTTAGCAAGTTGCCCGCCGATACCCACCCGACGCTCGAGTCGCACATCCTGGTTGCTGAGTCCACCGAAGGCCGTCACCTGGTGGCAAACCCGTATTTCTTCCAGGTCGATACCGCGGGTAACCAGCTGCCTTACATCAGCGAACAGGATGAGATTTACGTCAACGAAGACGAAGTGCGCCTGCTCAAGCTGGTCAACGCCGAAGTGGATTTCAAGGCACAGTCGCTGCAGTTGTCCACCGCGCCACTGCTACTGGAAAACCAGGAGAAAGGTGACTACACCGTTGACCTGCGTCCCGAAGTCACGATCTTGACCTTCGGCCTTAACATGACATCGGAGAACCTTGAAAAACGCAAGGTCTTCGCTGACCTGCGCTTTCGCCAGGCGATGTCGGTCGCGATGAATAGGAACGAAATGAACGAGGTTGCCTTCTTCGGTATGGGTGAACCCAAGCAATATGTTGGTTTCACGGATTCACCCCCGTTCATTGAGGAAAAATGGAAGCAGCACTACGCTCAGTATGATCCCAAGCTTGCCAACAAGTTGATGGATGAGATAGGCCTGAAAGACGTCGACGGCGACGGCTTTCGCGAATTGCCAAACGGCGACAAGCTGGTGATTAACCTGCAGTTCGCGGTGCAGGGCGCGCCAGCCGCACTGGTTGAACTCGTCGGACAACACTGGGCCGCCGCCGGCATCCAGACCACGGTTAAGGAAGTTACCCCGGATGAATACCGCAGCGCGCAATCGTCCAACAAGCTCGACGTCACCATGTGGCGCAACGGCCAGCCGCTCGCGATCGTGCTCGGAACCAACCAGATCTGGGTTCCGCCTTATCACGATTATTTCACCGTGCGCACCAATATGCTGTGGGCCGAATGGGTGGATACGAACGGCGCCAGCGGCGTAGAACCGCCGGCTTACGCGAAACAGATGATGAAAGACATCAACGCGTTTCAATCCGCCCCCGTGAGCACGAAGGAATCGGACAAAATTGGTGCACGCCTGGTTGAGAACCTGGTCGAAAACCTGCTGTTCATCGGCTCGGTCCAGGTGCCGGCGCCGATTTACCATCGCAACGTGGTGAAAAATTTCATCGAGTATACGACGCACTCGTTCGAGTATTACCGTTCTTATCCTTACCGCCCCACGCAGTGGTGGCTGGACGAGTAAGATCGTTTAGTTGACAAGAAAATTGGCTGCGGGCTATTCTGCCCGCAGCCTTAATAATAACTCCTATTGGGTTAAACAACCAAAATAGGAATACTTAGGGGGGCACCAGAGACACAGATGTTTCACTTCCTGCAATTTGCTGCCACGCGCGCCATGCTCGCGGTCATCACCCTGGTCATGGTGTCGTTCATCGTTTTCAGCCTGATGGAACTGGTGCCGGGAGATTGCGCCGAGCGTTATCTCGCTTTTAAAAACACCCAGGGCAGCCAGATATCGATAGCTGACATCGATGCCGAACGCAATCGTCTCGGGCTGGATAAACCCTATGTTGTGCGCTGGGGCAAGTGGATTGTCGATGCCTTTCAGGGCGAATATGGCGATAGCTGTATTCTGCGGCTCAATATCTCGCAACTCCTGGGGGAGAAGTTCTGGATCAGCCTGGTCATCTGTCTGACCTCGCTGTTGCTCGCCTACCTGATTGCAATTCCTGTCGGCATTATCTCGGCTACCTCAAAAAGTCCAATTGTGAACAATAGCCTGCGTTTAGTCAGCTACCTCGGGCTCGCGATGCCGAACTTCCTGCTGGCGCTGATGATTATGCTGTTTTCCACCATCGTTTTCGGCGACAGCCTGACCGGGTTGTTTTCCAAGGAATTTCGCGATGCCGCCTGGTCTTACGAACGGGTCAAGGATTTCCTGTCACGCGCCTGGTTACCGGTATTTA
>Ga0265309_10000599_pt1 | contig 14659 bp, 10 predicted proteins | sample Helome_FD_192492 | JGI IMG/M metagenome (GOLD analysis project Ga0265309, IMG submission 192492) | Marine sediment microbial communities from subtidal zone of North Sea - Hel_20160524 (Illumina Assembly) | ecosystem: Environmental > Aquatic > Marine > Subtidal zone > Sediment ...
GTTGGTATCGAGGTTAAACTGCGACCGATTGGTGTGATTGATATGCCTGCCGTAGGTATGTAGCGACAGGGTCATGCGGTCGGTTTCGTTGGTCACCTTATGGATGCCACCGGTCTTGATGCAGACCAGCTCGCCCTCGTTGGCATCAAAATCCTTTTTCACCGCAAGCTCGGCATAATCAGGTTTAGTGCGATCATCGAGTCGTTGGTAGCGGACATTATGCTCGACGCCTTCGATACCTGCGACGACCGCCCAGGTGCCGTGATCATGGGGCGGTGTTCCCCGGCCGGGCAGCCAGTTCACCAAAACTACAGCCAGAGAGTGATCGGCTTCTTCGTGCAACAGATAAACGCCGAACCCCTGCTCCTCGTCAGCTTCATAGTATTTCGGCTGTAACCAGGATTTGTCAGCCACGACGCGTTGCGCTAATGGGCCAACTCGACGAATAATTTCAGCTTCGTCACTGGTTTCGGCAACAATGGCTCTCAAGTCATCGACATACTGTGCAAGCGAGTAGGTTTCGGTCACTGTGATTATCTCCCGTTCGATCGACGCATATCATAGCATTTTTGTGCCAATGCTCGCGACGACAGGATCAGAGCGCGACGATTACCCTTACCGCATCGAGCCGCAGGCGTGCATGACCGAGCGCGGACTCGAAACGATCAAGCTGGCCCTGAAAAAATTCAATCTCGTCGTCGCGCACCCCGGGGTTCACTTTACGCAACGTGATCAGCCGCTCAATTTCATGTCCCAGCAATTCACGACAGTTACTTCTTGCATCGCCAATCAAACCGGGTACATGGCTGTCGGCGACAAGGTCCGCGAATTCCAGCATCTGGGTCAGTTCGGTCTGCCTGGCTTTAACGATCTTGATTGCTGTATCAGTGTCGACGCGCTGCGTTTGCTGCAGGGCCGTATCGAGATCGACGCGCCCGGCATGATCCTGTCCGGATTCATCAATCACGACTCTGATCGTCGAATTGGGAAAATAACGCTCGTTATGGCTACCGGAATCGTCACTGAAATCCATCAGGAAATGACACTCAGCGAGTAGCGTACCCGCTTTGACCCCGCTGTAATTCAACGCCACCAGGGCCGTATTTCCAAATTCACTGCTCAGAATCATATCCATCGCATTGCGCACGAACGGGTGTTCCCAGGTCAGGTAATGCAGATCTTCGTTGGCGAGCGCCGCGCTGCGATCATAGGTCACCGTCATGCCGTCCTCCGGTAACCCCGGCATCTGCGTAAGCATGTTGTCGCCCGGGGTTATCACCCAGCCGTCGCGCCCCCGAATTTCGCTGTTGACCCCGTAACAATCATAAATTCGCTCCATGAATTTAAACAGGTCGAAATCTAGATCGCGCTGCATCGCCTCGTCAATCAGCGCTTCCGCGACTCCGGGCCGACAGGAGTTTATTTCGAGCAGGCGATCACGCCCCTGTTGCAAGGCCTGGTCCAGTGACTGGTGTAACGCGTGGGTTCGTTCGATAAAGTCATCGACCGGTAAAAACGGATCGTCGAGATGCTGCTGTAACTCCTGCCGGGTCTGCAGATAGACCTGATGTCCGGCCGGACAGGTTTGCGAAAAGGCACCGAGGCCTTCGTGATACCAGCGAAACAGCACTTGCTGAGCACTGCCCTTCACATACGGCACATGGATATTGATCACCGCGTTCTGACCGATACGATCGAGCCGTCCGATGCGTTGTTCCAGCAGGTCGGGATTAAGTGGCAGGTCGTATAACACCAGGTGATGCGCAAACTGGAAATTACGTCCCTCACTGCCAATTTCGGAGCAGATCAATACCTGCGCGCCATCTTCATGGTCAGCAAACCAGGCCGCGGCGCGGTCACGTTCGAGCAGGGTCATGCCTTCATGAAATAGCGCTGCACGTATACCGAACTGTTGTTTTAAATCGCCCACCAGTCGTTGCGCAGTGCTCGCGGCCGCAGCAATGACCAGCACTTTCTTTGCTCTGAGCTCGCGCAACAGCTCTCCCAACCAGTGGCCATACGGATCGCCCTGCTCGACAGGATTCAGCGCCACAGGATGTACTTCGCGGGCAGGAAAACCCTTGACCACATGGCGCGTATTACGAAATAACACTCGTCCGGTGCCATGTTGATCGAGCAAATCATCCAGTTCCTGTACTCGATCAGGATCTTCCAGCAGAGCCTGTGCCTGATCGGCAAGCTGCTGATAGCCTTGTTCTTCGTTGAGGAAGCGATCGAGATCGCTGAATCGATCCGGGTCCAGCAAGCGTAAACGGGCATAATGGCTTGCCTTGCCCAACTGCTCCGGGGTAGCGGTCAGCAACAGCAAACCCGCCGTGTTTTCGGCCAGCTGTTCAACCAGTTGGTACTCTGGGCTAGCCGACTCGGGCGACCACAGCAGATGATGTGCTTCGTCGACCACGAGCAAATCCCATTCGCCATTACGCGCATGGGCAACCTGTTCCGGGTGTTTGATCAGATACTCCAGGCTGCATAAAATCAGTTGCTCGCTATGGAAAGGATTTTCGCCGTCAGCGATGTCAATAGCATCCTCTTCCGGGTCGGCAAAACGAGCCTCGTCGAAGATGCTGAACCTCAGGTTAAAGCGGCGTAACATTTCCACCAGCCACTGGTGCACGAGGGATTCCGGCACCACGATCAACACCCGCCGTGCGCGTTCCAGCAGGAGTTGCTGATGCAGGATCAGGCCTGCTTCGATAGTCTTGCCTAAACCGACTTCATCGGCGAGCAGAACCCGTGGGGCGTAGCGGTTGGATACCTCGTGGGCAATGTACATCTGGTGAGCAATCAGGCTGGTGCGACTGCCGGCCAGGCCGAACACCGGCGACTGTTGCAGGTGGTTGGCGATATTGCGGGTCTTGCAACGCAGCGCAAACCATTTGTTACGATCGATTTGCGCGTTAAGTAATCTTTCTCCGGGCTGATTCAGTTGCAGAAAGTTGCTCAAGCGACCCTCGGGAAGATCTACCCGCTGGCCATGCTCATCTTCGCAATGGTAACGAATCAGGCCGTCCGTTTCGCTCAATTCGATAACCTGCAGGATTTCTCCATCCTGCCTTTCTATCCAGTCACCATTGCGAAAACGCACTCTCGTCAACGGCGCATCAGCGCGCGCATAGATGCGGGTTTCGCCAGTCGCAGGGAATACGATACTGACCGTACGATGCTCAATCTCGATGACCATACCAAGGCCAAGCTGAAGTTCGGCGGCGCTGATCCAGCGCTGGCCGATGACAAAATCCTGCATATTTCAAACAACCACCAAAAACGCGCGCGATTATAACAGGCAGGCCTGCTTTTCCCAGCACCATTCGTCACAGCTCCATCGGGAAGCTTGCAGTTAGTATTTAACTTGCACAGAATGCAGCCATGATTCCGCTTGATGACAACGGCTACTTCATTACCGGTTCCGATACCGATGTCGGCAAGACTTATATCGCCTGCCAGATCGTACGTCAGTTAGTTCAGCAGGGGGTCAAAGTCGAAACCCGGAAACCGGTGGAATCAGGCTGTGGGGTATCGGCAAACGGCGACCTTGTCACCCACGATGCGTTGGCTTTGCAACAGGCCAATGATAATCGTGAAAGTATTGAACGGATCGCGGCCTATCGTTATCGCGCCGCACTCGCCCCGCCTCGAGCAGCGCGCCTTGAAAACGAGAAAATCCGTATCGCTCAATTGATTGACGCCTGCGAGCGCGACCAGGCGGATCATCGCCTGATAGTCGAGGGAGCAGGCGGTTTCTATTCCCCCCTCGCCGAAAACGGATTGAACGCCGATCTGGCAAGCGCACTGCAACTACCTGTCGTCATCGTTGTCAATGATCGTATCGGCGCAGTAAACCAGGCTTTGATGACGATACAGGCGGTTGAAAGCAGGCAACTCAGAGTCGGCGCGATCGTTTTGAACCAGGTTGAGCCGATAACCGATGCCGCGATGGATAATGCCACGGATCTCCAGGCGCATAGTGATCATGCCCTGTTCTGCTGCGTCCACGGCGACTCGCTGCCTCGCCTGTTTGAATAATAATATGAGTAAATCCCGCCTCGATCGTTTTCTCGCACCCTGGGTTTTCGTGCTCACCGGAATTATCTTCAACATTCTTTCAGCGGTGATTACGCATTACTTCATCGGTCTCAACAACGACCAGATTAGTGTGCTCGAGCGCGACATCCAGAATAAGCAGGTCCTGATCGACAGCCTGTGGCAATCCAGGGTCGAGGTCGAACGCAAGCAGGAATTTTTTATCCTGCTACTGTCGAATCAGTCCGCCAGTCCGGCAATCATCGAAAGCTATTACCAGGAGTATCTCGACGGCCTGGTCAATGTCCATGGTTTGAAAGAATTTGTTTCCCGGAATAAGCAACCGATGATCAATGATATCGATTTATTGTTGTCGATCAGCAGTGCCGCGCAGAAATCAATTATCGAATCGATCAATGCCACTTACTTCGAAACGCTCGAACTGCAGGAAGCCAAAACGCCGTTGGAGCAGGACAATTCGCGCCTGTTCAGCATCGCCATTTTTCTCCAGGTAGTTGGTCTTATCCTGGTACTGGCGCGAGATTTGCGGCGACATTAAAACCTGATGAACAAGGGCTATGCGGTCATTCTTACCGGTTACATCGGCTGGGGTCTATTCCCGCTTTACTGGACCCTGCTGAATCACGTACCCGCAACCGAAGTCCTGCTGCACCGCATGCTATGGTCGATGCCGCTACTGTTGCTGCTGGTATTGTTGAGCCAGCGGCGCAGAAGGCAGGTCCAGCAGGCATTACACTCCTGGCGTGAACTCAAATGGCTGACCGTGTCGAGCCTGGTCATCTGTGCCAACTGGGGCATATATATCTGGGCCGTCGCCAATCATCGCGTCGTCGAAGCCAGCATGGGTTATTTTCTGACACCGCTTTTGAACGTGCTCGCCGGGGTTATCGTGTTCCGGGAAAAACTGGGCCGATTGAACATCGTCGCAATAATGTTCGCGGCGGCAGGCGTCGCTTACTACGTGCTTAGCACCGCCACGGTTCCCTGGGTTGGTATCGCGGTCGGGATAAGCTTCGCGGCTTATGGACTGCTGCGCAAGCAAATGAAGACCAATGCGGTGCCCGGGCTGCTGGTAGAGATCTTACTGTTACTGCCATTTACGCTGGCGCTGCTGTTATGGCTGCAATTCCAGGGCAAAGCGATATTCCTGCACCACAGCTGGAATACCGACCTACTGCTGATTCTGGGTGGACCGATTACGATAATTCCACTGGCTTTTTTCACCGCCGGTACGCGCCTGCTGCCGATGACCACGGTGGGTATCCTGTTTTACGTCACACCGTCGCTGCAATTTCTGTCGGGTGTATTGTTGCTGGGGGAATCTTTCAACTTCGACAAGCTGCTTGGATTTATCGGCATCTGGATCGGGCTCGCTATTTTCAGCTACAGCCTGCTGACAAAAAGAGAATCGACATAAAACGGTCTGTGAGTACAACAAACCCAGAGGGTTAAGCTACTCATTTAGCTGTTGTCGGTGTTCCTGTTTTTGTAATAGGCAACTACTTCGGAGGCCAGACCGGCACCGGCTTCCGAGTACATATTCCACGCGGCTTCGGCGCCGGCATCGACAAGTTCCGCGACTTCGTCCTCGTGCCTGGCAACGGCAAAAATCTTTGCGCCTGAATTTCGTTCACGGACGCGATTGAAAAAACCCAGGTTTTTCTGATGATCCTGCAATGCCAGCATGCCGACCTCTATGTTGTCCGTGTGCGTATTATCCCAGACTTCGTCATCGGTTACGTCGGCGAGAACGACATTGCGGCCCGCGGCCTTGTGTATGTCAACAAGGTCGGGATCGATATCGATACCGATCAGGAGGTCGCCGTAGTCCGTCGCCAGGTGGTCATATACACCAGTACCCAGGCGCCCCATACCGATTACCACAATTTTGGCCTCGCCCAAATCAACGGGCTCGTCTTCGGGCAACAACGATTTCGTTTCGAATCTGCTGGCGGTCTGTCGCAAGTTATTGTACAGGCGACTTGCCTGCATATTGATTGGGGCGGCAATGATGATGGTCATGGTCAGTGCAAGCGCGATCGTTACCAGCCAGTCCTCGGTCAGCCAGGCGTTGGACACCGCGATCGCACCGACAATCAGCCCGAACTCGCTGTAGTTGGCCAACGTCAGCGTTGACAGCGTCGCAGTTCGCGCGCGCATCTTGAAGCGGGTGAACAAAACAAAGAACAGGACAACCTTGAAAATGACCAGCACCGCCAGTAGCAAAGCGATCAGTATGGCCGAGACAGTCAGGTTGCCCGACATGCCGATGCTCAGGAAAAAACCGACCAGCAACAGATCCTTGAAACCCAGCAGGCGCTTCGAAACATGGCTCGCCAGTGGGTGCGATGCCAACATGGCACCGATGATTAATGCGCCGAGATCGCCCTTCACGTCGACGGCCTCGAACAGGGCATAGCCACCGAGAGCCAGCGCGAGGCCGTAGAGAATCTGCAGCTCGCCGCTATGCCCGGCGCGATGCAACAGGTGCATGAGCACATAACGCATCGGGATCAGCAGCAGCAGGCCCAGTGCCCAGACCGATGGCAGCTTGCCGGTGGACGCAGCCAGGAAAACAACCGCGAAGATGTCCTGCATGATCAGCACGCCGATCGCTGCCTGACCGTACCTGGACTTGTACTCGCCCTTGTCTTCCAGGGTTTTGACCGCAAACACGGTGCTGGAAAAACTCAGCGCGAAACCAATCAGCATGGCCTTGCCGATATCGAGGCCGGCGAACGCCTGGATGCCGGCCAGGCTCATCCAGTACAGCAAAGTACCGAGTACGGCGACAACGATCGCGGTGTGCAATGTCGTCCCGGCCCAGATGACCGGGCGCAACAGCGAGCGCAGGTCGAGCTTCAGACCGATGGTGAACAGCAACAGCGTGACACCAAGATTGCCGATCAGGGTCAGCCGATCGTGGCTATATACGCCTGAGAAGTTGAGTACGAAGCCACACAGCAGGTAACCCACCATGGGCGGCAGACCAATGCGCGCTGCCGCAATACCGGCGATCAGTGCCGGGGCTATCCAGAGAAGATCATCCATCGTTGTTCATGAGCCAGGTGCGTTTCCTGTTGAGCCGGGTATAGAGCGACAGTGATAAGATCGTTGTCTTCATTTGGAGAATCGCAACTACTATAGCCGAAAGGCCATCATGACAAAAAGATCTCGGTGGTGTCTACTACTGATCTCGGCAAGGTATCTCGCGTGTCAGACGGGAGAGAAGATCGCGCTGGCCAATGATTTCTGAGGGTCTGCTCTGGAAAATTTATTGCGAATGACTACGGCAAATTCGAAAATTAGAGAAATTTTTCTTGAATAACCAGGCGATTTCTCCAAAGGAGACGCTCAATACACAGGGCCAGGAGGCAATTTTCGGCCAGAAGCGGTCGCCCGTTGATGTGTACTACGGGCGAGGTTAGAAGAAGAGGGAATCTATTAATTAAACACCAAGGCCATGCGCCGAAAGGTGCGTTACGATAACTGCAATAACCTAAGCCTGAGGAGCTGAACTATCTCTTAAATCAGGCGGCTATCTGCCCAGATTGGTTTGACGACTTACAGGTTCAGAATCGGTAACTGAGTTCAAAAAAGTGTAAATCAACCCCACGGTTATTAGAGCCATAAATTTCGGCATCGGAAAAGTGTTGAAACCGCCACCCGCCCACGATATTTCCTGGAAAATGATAAAAAATCCCGCCTTGACCAAGGATCTGAACGTGCCCTCCAAGATCTTGTCCGCCATAATGCTGCTTACTGACAAAAACCACACCGGTCCCAAATTCCAGGCTCACATTCCAGTCCCGCTTCATTAACGTGACACCCGGACCAGTAGTGGCGATAAATCCGTTATCTCCGGCCCCGCGCAACACGCCGGCAGAAGCAAACCATAGGTACCGTCCTTCCCATCCCTTCGGCCATTCCCAACCCCCTGGAAATCCGAAAATCCCGAAGACATCATATTGATAAAAGTCATATTTTTCCTCGGGAGGAATCCCTCCTAAGTTATGCCCTGCCCGAATCCCTACCGAGATAATCTCAATTGTTTCGGGTTCTTGGCTGTAACTCACTTCAGGGAGAAGGAAGAAAAATACCAAACTAAGAAAGACACTAAGTTTTTTGGCGATGGACATAGAGCAACATCATAGAAAAAAGCATCTTAGGGCAATAAAGGGGGCGCCGACAACTGATAAACATTGTATTTGTCACCGACTCCTTTAGCTTACATGAAGCGTTTAATGGTATGTACCGGAAGTCGGGATTGGGTCGCAAATCGACTGTTCTCGGCATCGCGTTCAGTGAGGCCGCCATCTGGACAGAGCCTTCTCGTGCCGAGACCGACCTGAACAACTACCGTAGTAAATTTAACGGCGCCCAAAAAACCAGCGTGCGCAACTGGCGTCTTAATCCCTCAACTGGCGGCGTGGTGTTGCATGTGGCTTTTGATTGAACGCCTCGCTGCAGATCAAGCGGGCTAACCTGGCGGCTGGCACGGCGCTCGTTAGAGCTTATACCCAGAGTGCTACCGCCGTGGGAATCTTTCAACCTCGACGAACAGTTTGGATTCATCGATATCTGGATCGGACCCTTATTTTCAATTACAACCCGCTATCAAAACAAACCAACACAACTTAAACGAGCTGCTAGGCGAGAAAGTCCGGCATATTGCCTACTTCGACGATCTTCATCGCATTGGTACCACCGCCGGTTCCCATCAAATCGCCCTTGGTGATGATCACCAGGTCACCATCCTCGATGGTGCCATCTGCCTTCATCAATTCAACCGCCTCCTGATTTGCCTCGGCGTGATTGGTGTGTATGGTCGGGAAAAATACCGGGAAAACACCACGATAAAGATTGACCTTGCGGTTAGTGGACTGGTGCCGGGAGAGCGCAAAAATCGGAATGCCTGAGCTGATGCGTGACATCCATAACGAGGTCGACCCGGATTCGGTCAGGGTTGCAATCGCGCGCACGTTTAAATGATTGGCGGTATACATGGCTGCCATCGCGATGGCTTCATCGACATGGCTAAAAGTATCGTCGAGCCGGTGCCGGGATTTGATCGCGCGGCTTTGCTGCTCGGCATTGATACAGATATCCGACATCGATGTCACGGTTTCACTCGGAAAAGCGCCGGTCGCAGTTTCCGCCGATAACATCACCGCATCGGTACCATCGAGTACCGCGTTGGCGACATCGAATACCTCGGCGCGGGTCGGGATCGGGTTTTCGCGCATCGATTCCATCATCTGGGTCGCGGTAATCGTCACGCAATTCAATTCCCTGGCCTTGCGAATGATTTCTTTTTGTATCGCGGGTAATTTTGCATCACCGATCTCCACGCCAAGATCACCGCGCGCAATCATGATCGCCTCCGAGGCTGCGATAATTTCCTCGAGATTATCCAGTGCCTCGGCACGCTCGATCTTCGCCACCAGTCCCGCGCTAGAGCCTTCCGCCTCGAGCAGCTTGCGCGCCTGGTTCATGTCCGCCGCGTTTCTGGGGAAAGATACCGCCAGGTAATCGGCATCGATGAGTGCTGCGGTTTTTAAATCGGCCTTGTCCTTTTCGGTCAAAACTTCGGCGGTTAGCCCACCGCCCTTGAGATTAATTCCCTTGTTATCGGAAAGCTCACCACCAACCTGTACCCGGCAGTTGATCCTGGGACCGTCGACGGCATCCACCTGTAGCACGATGCGCCCATCGTCGAGCACCAGGACATCTCCGCTTGTTACGTCTTGCGGCAATTTTTTATAGGTCACGCCGACCTGGCTATTATCGCCGTCGCCATCCGCACATTCGGTATTGAGACAAAACTTTTCGCCAATGGCGAGATCAACCGCGCCATTTCTGAATTTCTCGAGTCGTATTTTGGGACCCTGTAAATCGGCAAGAATTGCCAGGTGGCGATTATTTTCGAGGCCGATACGCCTTATTTTTTCGGCGCGCGCCTTATGTTCCTCGACAGTACCATGAGAAAAATTGAGCCGTACTACATCGACCCCGGCCTTGATCAGGCTATCGACCGCTTCGTCCGACTCGGTTGCGGGACCCAGGGTCGCGACAATCTTGGTTCTACGCTTTACCGCGTGCATAATCCTCGTACCTCGCTTCCAGCATCGCCACTGCGGGCAACTGTTTACCTTCCAGAAACTCGAGGAAAGCGCCACCGCCAGTGGAAATATATGAAACCTGATCTGCTATACCGTACTTGTCGACCGCAGCCAGCGTGTCACCGCCACCGGCAATCGAAAAAGCCGCTGATGCAGCTATCGCCTGTGACAGCACCCGGGTACCTTCGCCAAACTGGTCGAACTCGAAAACACCGACCGGGCCATTCCAGACGATGGTTGCAGCCTGTTGCAGGATTTCGGCAAAGCGGTTTGCGGTTTGCGGCCCAATATCAAAGATCATGTCATCATCCTCGACTTCGGCCACCGGTTTTACCACGGCCTCGGCAGTGGCTGAAAATTCCTTGCCACAGACCACATCGACTGGAATCGGGATATCCCTGCCCTGTGCCTGCGCCTGCTGCATCAACCGCTTTGCCTCGGGAATCAAATCCAGCTCCACCAGTGATTTGCCGACATTGAATCCTGCCGCGGCGATAAAAGTGTTGGCGATACCGCCACCGGGAATCAACTGATCGACAATTGTGGAAAGTGACTCCAGCACCGTCAGCTTGGTCGAAACCTTTGATCCGCCAACGATTGCGACGACTGGACTGGACGGTTTATTCAGTGCCTTGCCGAGGGCATCGAGTTCGGCGGCCAGTAAAGGACCCGCACAGGCCAGCGGGGCAAACTGGCCTGCACCATGCGTCGACGACTGGGCACGATGGGCGGTACCAAACGCATCCATGACGAAAATATCGCATAGCGCCGCATACTGTTTCGACAGATCTTCAGCATCCGCTTTTTCGCCCGAGTTGAAGCGTACATTCTCCAGTAGCACAACTTCGCCATCGACCAACGCCGGGGCCTGCTCAAGATAGTTACTGATTAGCGGCACGTCCTTACCGAGCGCATCTCCCAGATAATCAGCAACGGGTTGCAGGGAAAACTGCGCCTCCGGACTACCCTCTTCCGGTCGACCCAGGTGCGACATGATCATCAGGCGAGCGCCGGCGTCGATACAGTGCCGTATCGTCGGCAACGAGGCTTTGATACGCTGATCGCTGCTGACAACGCCATTGCTGACTGGCACGTTCAGGTCCTGGCGGATAAGAACTCGTTTACCGGCCAGATCGAGGCCGGTCATTTCCAGTACCGGCATCTTCAGGCCGAAATGACTCGCGCCATTTCAACTACCTTGCAGGAATAGCCCCACTCATTGTCATACCAGGAAATCAGTTTGACGAAAGTCTCATCCATTTGAATGCCGGCCTCCGCATCAAAGGTTGAAGTACAGGCTTCACCGCGGAAATCGGTCGATACAACCTTGTCTTCGGTATAGGCGAGCACGCCTTTCATCGCACCTTCGGCGGCGTTTTTCATAGCCGCACAGATTTCTTCGTAACTGGCATTCTTTTCCAGTTCAACGGTCAGGTCGACCACCGAAACATCAGACGTCGGCACGCGAAACGACATTCCGGTCAGCTTGCCATTGAGCTTAGGTAAAACCTTACCCACTGCTTTTGCCGCACCGGTAGATGAAGGAATGATATTCTCGAGAATGCCGCGCCCGCCTCGCCAGTCTTTCATCGACGGACCATCGACAGTTTTCTGGGTTGCAGTCGCTGCGTGCACGGTAGTCATCAAGCCACGCTTGAGACCAAAATTATCGTCGATTACCTTGGCAATCGGCGCCAGGCAATTGGTGGTACAGGAAGCGTTCGATATAATCGCTTCGCCAGCGTAACTATCATCGTTGACGCCATATACGAACATTGGCGTGTCATCCTTGGACGGCGCCGACATGATGACTTTTTTAGCGCCGGCATCGATATGCTTTTGCGCTGTTTCCCTGGTCAGGAACAAGCCGGTTGATTCGATTACCACGTCAACGTCGATATCGCCCCACTTCAGTTCAGCCGGATCGCGTTCGGCGCTGAGTCGGATATTCTGACCATTGACCACCAGCGTGTTACCGTCAATCGCGATATCACCCTTGAACTTGCCGTGTACCGAATCATGCTTGAGCATGTATGCCAGGTACTCCGGGTCGAGCAGGTCATTGATACCTACGACTTCGACATCACCAAATTCCTGCGCTGCACGGAATACCATACGTCCAATTCGACCAAAACCGTTTATGCCGACACGTACTGTCATTTGTTTCTCCTAAGAGTTAATAGTTAATCTGTGCCTAACAGGCTGTTGACCGCTTCCACCACCTTATCGACAGTGAAACCGAAGTAGGCAAACAATTCTTTCGCTGGAGCCGACTCACCAAAAGTATCGATGCCGATGACAATGCCATCCACACCGACATACTTGTACCAGCCCGCGGTGATCGCGGCTTCGATTGCAATTCGCGCATTGACCCCGGGGGGCAGGACCGAATCCCGGTAATCCTTGCTTTGACGATCAAACACATTCGTGCTCGGCATCGAAACCACGCGTACATTTTTATCTTCCAGTGCTTCAGACTCATAGGCCGCTATCGCCAGTTCCACCTCGGAACCGGTAGCAATAATGATCACGTCCGGCTTGCCTGCGCAATCGCGCAGGATGTATCCACCACGGGCGATGGCGTCTATTTGCTCAGGGCTGCGCGTCTGGTGCTTCAGGCTCTGACGGGAAAACACCAGGCAACTGGGGCCGTCACGATGTTCGATCGCGGCTTTCCAGCTGACCGCGGATTCCACGGTATCGCAGGGACGCCACAGGCGCATGCCGGGGATCATACGCAAACTCGGAATATGCTCTATAGCCTGGTGCGTCGGACCATCTTCACCGAGACCGATCGAATCGTGGGTATAGACGAAAATACTCTGCACTTTCATCAACGCCGCCAGACGCACGGCATTGCGGGCATAATCGGAAAACACCAGGAAGGTAGCGCCAAACGGCATATAGCCACCATGCAGGGCAATACCGTTTAAGATCGCCGACATGCCGAACTCGCGTACACCATAGTTGATGTAGTTTGCCTGCGGTGATTCAGGCTGCATTGGTTTGAATCCCGACCATTCGGTCAGGTTGGAACATCCCAGGTCGGCGGAACCACCAAACAGCTCCGGTAACAAGGGCGCATAGGCTTCGATCGAAGCGAGCGATGCCTGCCGGGTTGCCTTGTCTGCCGCGGCTTCATCCAGCCCGGCGATAAACGCCTCGGCGGCTTCCCGCCAGTCAGCCGGTAACTCACGCTTGATGCGTCTTTCAAACTCGGCCGCCAAATCCTCATGTTTTTCCTGGTAAGCCTCAAATTTCTGCGTCCAGGCATCTTCCTGGCCCTGGCCCTTCATACGATGGTCCCAACCCTGGTAGACTTCTTCGGGAACCTCGAATGCAGCGTGCTCCCAGTTCAATTCAACCCGTGCCAGCGCAACCTCTTCCTCCCCGAGCGGGGCACCATGACAGGCATGTCCACCAGCCTTGTTGGGCGAGCCGAAACCGATGATCGTCTTACAACAGATCAGCGACGGTTTGGCGGTGATGGCGCGTGCCGCCTCGATGGCGATTTTTATTTCATCCGGGTCGTGCCCGTCGACTTCAATCACGTGCCAGCCGTAGGCTTCGAAACGTTTCGGCGTATCGTCCAGGAACCAGCCTTCAACCTTACCATCGATCGAAATACCGTTGTCGTCCCAGAATGCAATCAGCTTGCCCAGTCCCAGTGTGCCCGCGAGCGAGCATGCTTCATGCGAAATACCTTCCATCATGCAACCGTCGCCGAGGAAGACATAGGTAAAATGATCGACGATATTGAACCCGTCCCGGTTAAACTCAGCGCCGAGGGCACGTTCCGCAATCGCCATGCCAACCGCATTGGCGATGCCCTGGCCCAGCGGCCCGGTGGTGGTTTCGATTCCCGGCGCACAACCATACTCGGGGTGACCGGGTGTTCTCGAGTGCAATTGACGAAAATTCTTTAGATCTTCGATGGTGACTTCATAGCCACTCAGGTGTAACACCGAATAAGGCAGCATCGAACCATGCCCGTTAGACATGATAAAGCGATCGCGGTTACTCCATTCAGGGTTCGCCGGATTGTGCCGCATAAAGTCGTTATAGAGGACTTCAGCGATATCAGCCATACCCATGGGGGCACCTGGATGCCCGGAATTGGCCTTTTGCACCGCATCCATACTCAACGCCCGGATGGCGTTAGCAAGTGTTTTACGTGATGACATTGATCGTTCTCAAAATCGATTTATTCAACATAACTTCTTGATTAGTATTAACTTTTTCGCGGGTACACATGATTCAATGGCGACTCCGGCCGTCAATTCGGGGCTACCATTACGTACGCGCTGACGATAAGGCGCGATATTCTCTCGTAAATGCATATTGACAGCAACTTATAAAATCTTTAAAGCCTATTGAGCGTTTCTATAAGGTTATAATCAAGGCTGTTAATTTAAATTGTCTTACATATAATGCTTTTTTTCCGACACTAGCTTTGGGGCTAATATGTCAGG
>Ga0265309_10000600_pt1 | contig 14653 bp, 9 predicted proteins | sample Helome_FD_192492 | JGI IMG/M metagenome (GOLD analysis project Ga0265309, IMG submission 192492) | Marine sediment microbial communities from subtidal zone of North Sea - Hel_20160524 (Illumina Assembly) | ecosystem: Environmental > Aquatic > Marine > Subtidal zone > Sediment ...
CTTTGACAAGAGCTTTCTTGTCTTCGAGTCGCAGTGCCATACGTTTCTCCTGGCTTACGGTTACTCAATACGGGTGAAGAAAACTCCACCCCCCCATTCAGGGAAATCCAATCCCTTGTCGGATGGATAACCAAAGCCTCCAAATAACTGACTCGGGTAACACCATCTACGTAGGCAACTATTAAGATCAGCAGATTTTGCTGATCGCCTGCGGTCTTCGACGATCGCCACTTCCGTGTGGCTGTTTGTTTCGGCACCTCGAAAAACGGTGCCTTTGCAAATTCTTTGTGGGCGAACTGCCGGCCTAAGCGTCGACAGAGGCCCGATCAACCGACACTCTCAGTCGATACCAATCAGGCATCGACTGAACCTCGGTCCACGGACACACCAGGTCCCATCGTGGACGAGACGGTCAATTTCATGACGTAGGCGCCCTTTGCCGATGCGGGCTTTGCTTTCTTCAGGTCAGCGAGCAGCGCACCAAGGTTCTCCTTGAGCGCATTCACTTCGAAGTCGGCGCGACCGATCGGGCAATGGATGATGCCGGCCTTGTCCGTGCGATAACGAACCTGACCTGCCTTCGCGTTCTTTACAGCTGTTTCGACATCCGCAGCGACAGTGCCTACCTTCGGGTTAGGCATCAGGCCACGCGGACCGAGAATCTGCCCCAATTGACCGACGACGCGCATCGCATCGGGTGTGGCAATAACCACATCGAAGTTGAGATCCCCACCCTTTATGCTCTCGGCGAGATCTTCAAATCCCACGACGTCTGCGCCGGCAGCGGTCGCCTTGTCGGCATTTTCACCCTGGGCAAAGACCGCAACACGTACCGTCTTACCGGTGCCATTCGGCAGCACCGTAGAACCACGAACGACCTGATCCGACTTGCGTGGATCGACGCCGAGATTGACCGACACGTCGATGCTCTCGGGGAACTTTGCCGTTGCCAGCTCCTTGACAAGACCCAGCGCATCGTCGATTTCGTATGCTTTTTCCGAATCAACTTTCTCGCGTGCGGCCTTTTTTCTCTTGCTGACATTCGCCATCAGACCACTCCCTCAACGTCGATACCCATACTGCGGGCTGTACCGGCAACGGTACGCACGGCGGCATCCATATCGGCCGCTGTGAGATCGGGCATTTTCGTCGTAGCAATCTCTTCAAGCTGCGCACGATTGACCTTGCCCACCTTGTCTGTGTTCGGCGTGCCCGATCCTTTCGGAACTCCGGCCGCTTTCCGCAGCAGCACCGCGGCGGGCGGGGTCTTCGAGATAAACGTGAAACTACGGTCGCTGTAAACCGTAATCACGACGGGAATTGGCAGACCTGGCTCCGTACCCTGGGTCTGCGCGTTAAACGCCTTGCAGAACTCCATGATATTCACGCCGTGCTGACCCAGAGCCGGGCCAACGGGCGGAGACGGATTCGCCTGACCTGCGGGTACCTGCAGCTTTATGTAGCTGGCAACTTTCTTTGCCATCGTATTTTCCTCTCGAGTTCAAACGCCTTGTTCAGGCTCCTCGTACGTTATTCAAAAGGTAAGAGCGGCTTCTAACCCTTCTCTACCTGACCGAAATCAAGCTCAACCGGCGTAGACCGGCCCAAAATCTGAACCGCTACCTGCAAGCGGCTCTTATCATAATTCACCTGCTCAACCACCCCAGAGAAGTCGTTGAACGGCCCATCCGTGACGCGAACCACCTCGCCCGGCTCGAACAGTACTTTCGGCCGTGGCTTGTCCACACCTTCCTGGACACGTTGCAGAATATGGTCTGCTTCTTTTTCCGTAATCGGCGCAGGTCGATCACTCGAGCCGCCAATGAATCCGAGTACCTTCGGTACTTCCTTGACGAGATGCCAGGTCTCATCATCCATTTCCATTTGCACAAGCACGTAGCCGGGGAAGAACTTGCGCTCACTGCGGCGCTTTTGGCCCTCACGCATTTCAACCACTTCTTCCGTGGGAACCAGGATCTCTCCGAATTTGTCCTGCAATCCCATACGCTCAATACGTTCCTCGAGCGCGCTTTTGACGCGGTGCTCGAAATTCGAATAGGCGTGCACGATGTACCAGCGTAAGGCCACTACCGTAATTCCTCTAAGTCTCTATCGCTTTGCGTAATGGGGCTAGCCAACCAACGAACGGATCAACCACAGAAGACCCGAGTCGAGCGCCCAGAAAAACAACGACAGCACAAGCGTGAATACAAATACGGCTATTGCCGTCTGCGTCGTTTCCTGCTTCGTCGGCCAAACGACCTTGCGTATCTCGACACGCGAGCCCTGTATGAAGTGCCAGAGCCTCTGGCCCTGGGTGCTCGTCATCGCGATACCAATGCCGCCCGCCGTACCCGCCAAAACCATGAGCACCCGCAGCGCCTGGGCGATTGAGGGCTCATAGTAATAATAGGCGTACAGGCCGCCCACCAACGCAGCTGCCGCGATCAGCAACTTGATGGTGTCAAGCACACCGCTCTGATTTGTCTCTGTCTGTGCAATCATGATCGTTAAATCGCCACGTGGCTCAAATGGCAGGCCAGGAGGGAATCGAACCCCCAACCTGCGGTTTTGGAGACCGCCGCTCTGCCAATTGAGCTACTGGCCTGTCGCGTCCTATATCCTCGATTAGTTCGCGATGGTCAGGTACGCGACACGCTGTGCCCGACCTGATTTCGCGTCCCACCTGACTCTATTCAATCACCTTGGCGACGACGCCGGCACCGACAGTTCGGCCACCTTCGCGGATCGCAAAGCGAAGCCCGTCTTCCATGGCAATCGGTGCAATCAGGTCTACCACCATCTGCACATTGTCGCCCGGCATCACCATCTCGGTGCCTTCCGGCAACTCCACCGCACCCGTTACGTCCGTCGTGCGGAAGTAAAACTGCGGCCGATAACCCTTGAAAAACGGCGTGTGTCGCCCACCCTCGTCCTTGGTCAGAATGTAAACCTCTGCCTCAAACTTGGTGTGCGGCGTGATCGATCCCGGCTTCGCCAGTACCTGACCCCGCTCAACCTCTTCACGCTTGGTGCCTCTCAGCAGCACACCCACGTTGTCGCCCGCCATGCCCTGGTCCAAAAGCTTCCTGAACATCTCAACGCCCGTGCAGGTCGTCTTCGCCGTCTCCTTGATGCCCACGATCTCGATCTCGTCGCCGACATTGACAACTCCACGTTCGATGCGCCCGGTTACGACAGTGCCTCGACCGGAGATAGAGAACACGTCCTCAACCGGCATCAAAAAATCACCATCAATGGCGCGCTCAGGCTCCGGTATGTAGCTGTCCATCTGCTCGATCAGCTTGTGGATCGACGGAATACCAATGTCCGACTCGTCGCCCTCAAATGCCTTCAGCGCCGAGCCCGTTATGATCGGTGTGTCATCACCCGGGAACTCGTACATCGACAGAAGATCGCGCACCTCCATCTCCACCAGCTCCAGAAGCTCTTCGTCGTCCACCTGGTCGGCCTTGTTCATGTACACCACGATGTACGGAACACCAACCTGGCGTGCCAGCAAAATGTGCTCGCGCGTCTGCGGCATCGGCCCATCCGCCGCACTCACCACCAGGATCGCTCCGTCCATCTGCGCCGCACCCGTGATCATGTTCTTCACGTAGTCAGCATGTCCCGGACAGTCCACGTGCGCGTAGTGACGGTTGTCACTCTCGTACTCCACGTGCGCCGTCGCAATCGTGATACCACGCTCGCGCTCTTCCGGGGCATTATCAATCTGGTCGTAACCCTTGACCTCGCCACCGTGCTTCTCCGCCATGACCTTCGTCAGCGCCGCCGTCAGCGTCGTCTTGCCGTGGTCCACGTGACCAATCGTGCCTACGTTTACGTGAGGCTTTGTTCTCTCAAATTTTTCTTTGGACATTGCCCTATTCCCGAGTGTTGTGTTATCGCGGCCGCAAGCCGCTCCTACGATGCCTTTCTCATGACCAAATCCGCGACACTCTGCGGCACCTCTGAGTACTTCTGAAACTCCATCGAATATACGGCACGACCCTGGCTCATCGAACGCAGGTCCGTGGCATAGCCGAACATCTCCGCCAGCGGTACTTCGGCACGAATCGTCTTGCCCGACGGCGAATCGTCCATGCCTTGTGGCAAACCGCGACGGCGATTCAGGTCGCCCATCACGTCTCCCATGTAATCTTCAGGTGTTACCACCTCGACCTTCATGATCGGCTCGAGTAATACAGGGTCCGCTTTCAAGGCCCCTTCCCGGAAAGCCATACTACCCGCAATCTTGAACGCAATCTCACTCGAGTCAACGTCGTGGTATGAGCCGTCGTACAGGGACACCCTGCAATCCACCAGCGGATAGCCTGCCACCACGCCGTTTTCCATCTGTTCCTGAACACCGCGGTCAACGGCTGGAATATACTCTCGCGGCACGACGCCGCCAACTATCTTATTGACGAATTCGTAGCCAGTGCCCGGTTCGAGCGGTTCGATCTGCAGATAAACATGGCCGTACTGACCGCGCCCACCTGATTGCCGTACAAATTTGCCTTCCTGCTTGACGGGCTTACGTATGGTCTCGCGATAAGCCACCTGCGGTTTACCGACATTCGCCTCAACCTTGAACTCGCGCTTCATGCGATCGACAATGATGTCGAGATGCAATTCGCCCATGCCGGAAATAATGGTCTGATTTGACTCTTCATCCGTATGGACGCGAAACGAAGGGTCCTCCTTCGCAAGCTTTTGCAGAGCGAGACCCATCTTGTCCTGATCGACTTTTGTTTTCGGCTCGACCGCGACAGAGATGACCGGCTCAGGAAACTCCATCTTCTCCAGCGTGATCTTGTTCTTAAGGTCGCAAAGCGTGTCACCGGTAGTGACATCTTTTAGACCGACCGCCGCGGCAATGTCACCGGCGCGAACTTCCTTTACTTCTTTACGATCATTCGAATGCATCTGCAAAATTCGTCCGATGCGTTCTTTCTTGCTCTTGACCGGATTAAAGATAGTGTCGCCCGAATTCAAAACGCCTGAATACACCCGGAAAAACGTCAAATTACCAACGAATGGATCCGTCGCAATCTTGAAGGCCAAAGCCGCGAAAGGCTCGTTGTCATCTGCGGGGCGCTCGGCCTCCGCATCATCGTCGATGTGCCCCCTGATCGCCGGCACATCCACGGGCGATGGCATGAACTCAATGACGGCATCAAGCATTGCCTGCACGCCTTTGTTCTTGAAAGCGGATCCACACATTGCCACAACGACATCGCCGGACAAGGTCAGCTTTCGCAACCCGAGGCGAATTTCTTCTTCTGACAAATCGCCATTCTCAAGAAACTTGTCCAGGAGTTCCTCGCTGCCTTCCGCCGCCGCCTCGACCATTTTCTCACGCCAGGCCTTGGCCTCGGCGAGCAATTCCTGCGGAATTTCCCGAGCCTCATAGGTAGTGCCCATGTTGCTCTCGTCCCAGTAGATCGCGTTCATGCGAATCAGGTCGATGACGCCAACAAAATGCTCCTCGGCGCCAATCGGCAACTGAATCGGCACGGCGTTCGCGCCCAGACGCTCTTTCGCCTGCTGGATAACCCGCAGGAAATCGGCACCCGCACGATCCATCTTGTTGACGAACACCATGCGCGGCACTTTGTACTTGTTACCCTGGCGCCACACGGTTTCTGTTTGCGGCTCTACGCCACCCACTGAACACAGTACCGTGATCGCGCCATCGAGCACGCGAAGACTGCGTTCGACTTCAATCGTGAAATCGACGTGCCCCGGCGTATCGATGATATTGATGCGGTGCTCGTCGTATTGCTTGTCCATGCCGCCCCAAAAGCAGGTCGTCGCAGCCGACGTAATCGTAATGCCGCGTTCCTGCTCCTGCTCCATCCAGTCCATGACAGCCGCGCCGTCATGCACCTCGCCTATCTTGTGCGAGACACCGGTATAGAAAAGGACGCGCTCGGTCGTGGTTGTCTTGCCCGCATCAATATGGGCCATGATGCCAATATTGCGGTACCGCTCGATGGGGGTTGTACGGGCCACGACAATGTCTTCTACCAGCGGTAGTGAGAAAACGCTTTATTGGCTTCCGCCATACGATGAGTATCTTCTTTCTTTTTGACGGCGGTACCGCGATTTTCGGCGGCATCCAGCAACTCATGTGCGAGCCGATGTGCCATCGACTTCTCGCTGCGCTTTCTCGCAGCGTCGATAATCCAGCGCATAGCCAGCGTCTGGCGACGGGCAGGACGCACCTCGACTGGCACCTGATAAGTCGCGCCACCGACGCGGCGTGACTTGACCTCAACGACGGGCTTGACGTTTTCGAGCGCCGTCTCCAGGAGTTCGAGTGCCTTTTCGCCCGTTTGGGTTTCACGATCGGAAATTCGATCCAGCGCACCATAAATAATGCGTTCAGCAACGGATTTCTTGCCATCATTCATGATCATGTTCATGAATTTGGCCAGGAGATCACTACCGTACTTGGGGTCGGGCAGAATCGTACGCTTCGGGGCCTGTGTTCTTCTTGACATCGCTTGGTATCTCTGGGGATTCTCGGTTTCTTAGGACTTCGGACGCTTGGTGCCGTATTTCGAACGACCTTTACGACGTTCCGATACACCGGCACAGTCGAGAGTGCCCCGCACGGTGTGGTAACGGACGCCCGGCAGATCTTTAACACGACCACCACGAATCAGCACAACGCTATGTTCCTGCAGGTTATGGCCTTCGCCGCCGATATAACTCGTGACCTCAAAGCCATTCGTCAATCGTACACGGGCCACCTTCCGCATTGCCGAGTTCGGCTTCTTGGGTGTCGTCGTATAGACACGAGTGCAAACACCTCGCTTCTGCGGACTGGCGTCAAGCGCCGGTACCGTACTCTTCGCGCGCTTGGTCGCGCGCGGATTACGTACTAGTTGATTCACTGTGGCCATGGGCCTTCACTCTTCATCGGGTTAACAAAAAAAACGAACACAACCAGCCACCGGACTGCCTGAGTCCAGAGGCTGGGAAAAATCAGGGCCCGCCTACTGGCGAGCCCTTGAATATCAGGACCCGTCTGTCGACGAGCCCTAAGGATAAGGGCGGGCATTTTAGTGATGCAGCAAAGGCCAAGTCAAGCAAGCCTCGACTGCAATCCCCCTGAATCGCTAAGCCCTTGTTTTTATTAGACCGTGGTTGTTTCTTCACCACCCTCGGCAGTCGCGTCCGACTCCGTAGCCGCAACCACTTCGGCGCCCGGTAACTCCTCCCCGGCATCCTCTGCCGACTCAGCCGCCTCCGCCGCGGCTTTCTCGGCGAGCTGCGATTCTTCGAGTTCCCGAAGCTGATCGGCCAGGTCCTGCTCGCGAGTACGCCGGCGTTCGGCGTGATGCGCAAATCCGGTGCCAGCCGGAATCAATCGACCAACGATGACATTTTCCTTGAGCCCGCGTAGCTCATCGCGAAGACCGCGAACGGACGCTTCGGTCAAAACGCGTGTCGTTTCCTGGAACGATGCTGCCGAGATGAACGACTCGGTCGCCAGCGATGCCTTCGTAATACCCAGCAACACCGGGTCAGCAGTCAACGTTTCCTTGGCCTGAGCCAGAAGCTGTTCGCCTTCCTCAAGGAATCGGGCCTTGTCGATCTGCTCGCCCCGCAGGTAGTTACTGTCACCTGGTGTGGCGACGATGACCTTGCGCAACATCTGGCGAATAATCACCTCGATGTGCTTGTCATTGATCTTCACGCCCTGCAGACGGTAGACATCCTGAATTTCGCGAACCAGGTAATCAGCCAGATTTTCAACACCTCGTAACCGCAGAATGTCATGCGGATTCGGCTCGCCATCAGCGATGGTCTCACCACGAACGACCTGCTCACCCTCGAACACGTTGAGGTGGCGCCATTTCGGAATCAGCTCTTCGTGACTCTCGCCGTTTTCCTCGGTGATAACGAGACGACGCTTGCCCTTGGTCTCCTTACCAAAGCTAACCGTGCCCGTGTGCTCAGCCATGATGGCAGGATCTTTCGGCTTACGCGCTTCGAACAAGTCAGCGACACGAGGCAAACCACCCGTAATATCGCGAGTTTTAGAAGAGGCCTGAGGGATACGTGCGATGACGTCGCCCACCGACACGCTGGCGCCGTCGGCCATCGAGACAATGGCGCCTACCGGCAACGCATAGACAGCCGGGATATCGGTACCCGCAAAGCAAATATCCTTACCCTCATCGTCAACCAGTTTGGCCACCGGTCGCAGATCCTTGCCCGAGCCACTGCGACTCTTCGGATCAAGAACGACGATGCTCGTCAAACCCGTGAACTCATCAACCTGCTCGGTGACCGTTATGCCGTCAATGAAGTCCTCGAACCTGATCTTGCCCTCAACCTCGGTCACAACCGGGTGAGTATGCGGATCCCAGTTGGCGACAATCTGACCCTGCTTGACGTCTTGGCTATCCTGAATCGTAATCGTCGCGCCGTAAGGTACTTTGTAACGCTCTCGCTCACGGCCCATCTCGTTGACAATCGAGATTTCGCCGGAACGGGATACCGCAACGAGGTAGCCCTTGTGGTGCGCAACGGTCTTGATATTGACGAGTTTCGCAACGCCCTTGGAGCGGATTTCGATATTGTTGATGGCCGCAGACCTCGAGGCAGCACCACCGATATGGAAGGTACGCATCGTCAACTGCGTGCCTGGCTCACCGATTGATTGCGCGGCGATTACGCCGACCGCTTCGCCGATATTGATGCGATCACCGCGCGCAAGGTCACGACCGTAACATTGCGAGCAGACGCCGTAGCGGATTTCACAGGTAATGGGCGAACGCACCATAACGTGGTCTATTTGCAGTTCTTCAATACGCTGTACCGTTGCCTCATCGAGCATCGTGCCCGCATCGAAAGCAACCTTGTCCGTACCCGGAATCATTACCGGCTCAGCCAGCACACGACCCAGTACGCGTTCGGTCAGAGGCTCGACGATGTCGCCACCTTCTACGAGCGGTGCCATCGCAACACCGTTGCGTGTTTCGCAATCGACCTCGGTGACCACCAGGTCCTGGGCGACATCGACCAGGCGGCGTGTCAGATAGCCTGAGTTCGCCGTCTTCAACGCGGTATCGGCGAGGCCTTTACGAGCACCGTGAGTCGAGATGAAGTACTGCAATACGTCGAGACCTTCGCGGAAGTTAGCCGTGATCGGGGTTTCGATGATTGAGCCGTCCGGCTTGGCCATCAATCCACGCATACCGGCAAGCTGGCGTATCTGCGCTGCAGAACCACGAGCACCGGAATCGGCCATCATGTAAATCGAGTTGAACGATTCCTGCTCTACATTCTTTCCCTTCGAGTCCTTGACGGTCTCGCTGCCCAGCTTGTCCATCATCGCTTTCGCGACCTGGTCATTGGTACGCGACCAGATATCGACAACCTTGTTGTAGCGCTCGCCATCGGTAACCAGACCCGAACCGTACTGGTCCTGGATCTCCTTCACCTCGGCTTCCGCGACGGACAGAATTTTCTGCTTGTTCTCTGGAACAACCATGTCGTTGACGCCGATCGAAATGCCGGCTCGCGTAGCAAGTCGGAAACCCGTGTACATCAGGCGGTCAGCGAAAACGACCGTTTTCTTCAAGCCGAGCTTGCGATAGCACGCGTTGATCACGTTCGATATCGCCTTCTTCGACATTGCGCGATTGATGTACTCGAAATCGAGGCCTTGGGGCAAAATATCCGACAGCAGCGCACGGCCAATTGTGGTATCGACGATCTTCATAACCTGAACGAGCTCGCCATCTTCGGACTCCTCCTGAGCCTCAACACGAACCTTGACCAAGGCCTGCAAGTCGGCAGCACCAGTTTCGAAAGCACGTCGAGCTTCATCGAGACTCGCCAGAATCATGCCTTCGCCCTTTGCATTTACACGCGTACGCGTCATCCAGTACAAGCCAAGCACAACGTCTTGCGACGGCACGATAATCGGCTCGCCATTTGCGGGTGAAAGAATGTTATTAGATGACATCATCAAGGCGCGCGCTTCGAGCTGCGCCTCGATTGACAGCGGCACGTGAACGGCCATCTGGTCACCGTCAAAGTCAGCATTAAACGCCGTACATACCAGCGGGTGCAGTTGGATCGCCTTGCCTTCGATCAGTACCGGCTCAAACGCCTGGATACCCAGTCTATGCAGTGTCGGCGCGCGGTTCAGCATGACCGGATGCTCGCGAATAACCTCTTCGAGAATATCCCAGACCTCGGATCCCTCACGCTCAACAAGACGCTTGGCAGCCTTGATCGTCGTTGCCTCACCTCGCAGTTGCAGCTTCGAGAAAATAAACGGCTTGAAAAGCTCCAACGCCATCTTCTTCGGCAGACCACACTGATGCAGCTTGAGCGTCGGACCAACAACAATTACTGAGCGACCCGAGTAATCGACGCGCTTACCAAGCAGGTTCTGGCGGAAGCGCCCCTGCTTGCCCTTGATCATATCGGCAAGCGACTTTAGCGGGCGCTTGTTCGTGCCCGTGATTGCCCGACCACGACGACCATTATCGAGTAACGCGTCAACCGACTCCTGCAGCATGCGCTTCTCGTTACGCACAATAATGTCCGGCGCGTTGAGCTCCAGAAGTCGTCGCAAACGATTGTTACGATTGATCACGCGGCGGTACAAATCGTTGAGATCCGACGTCGCGAATCGCCCACCGTCTAGCGGAACGAGCGGTCGCAGGTCCGGCGGCAACACAGGCAGAACCGTCAACACCATCCACTCAGGCTTGTTGCCGGATTCGACGAACGACTCGATGAGTTTCAGACGCTTGGAAAGACGCTTGATTTTCGTTTCAGACCGCGTCGCACCCATGTCCTCGCGGACCTTGAGGATTTCGCGCTGCAAATCGATAGTCATGAGCATTTCGCGAACGGCTTCGGCGCCCATGCGAGCGTCGAACTCGTCACCGTATTGCTCAAGCGCATCGAGGTACATGTCGTCGGTCATCAATTGACCACGCTCGAGCTCCGTCATGCCCGGCTCTACGACCACGAAGGCCTCGAAATAGAGCACACGCTCGATCTCTCGCAGCGTCATGTCGAGCATGAGGCCGATTCGCGAAGGCAGAGACTTCAGGAACCAGATGTGTGCAACCGGGCTAGCCAGCTCGATATGCGCCATGCGCTCACGACGAACCTTGGTCTGCGTAACTTCGACGCCACACTTCTCGCAGACTACGCCGCGATGCTTGAGACGCTTGTATTTCCCGCAAAGGCACTCGTAGTCCTTGATCGGGCCGAAGATCTTGGCGCAGAACAGGCCGTCACGTTCGGGTTTGAACGTACGGTAGTTAATCGTCTCCGGCTTCTTTACTTCACCGAAGGACCAGGAGCGCACCATGTCCGGCGATGCCAGTCCGATGCGAATGGCATCGAAATCGTCAACCGGGTTCTGGTATTTAAACAGCTTAAGCAGATCTTTCATTAGTCTGTCTCCAGCTCAATGTTGATGCCCAGAGATCGAATCTCCTTGACCAACACATTGAACGATTCTGGCATTCCGGCATCCATGTAATGTTCACCATCCACGATGTTCTTGTACATCTTGGTACGGCCCTGAACGTCGTCCGACTTGACCGTCAGCATTTCCTGCAACGTGTAGGCGGCGCCATAGGCTTCGAGCGCCCAGACCTCCATTTCACCGAAGCGCTGACCACCAAACTGTGCCTTGCCACCCAGCGGCTGCTGCGTCACGAGGCTGTAGGGTCCTGTCGAACGGGCGTGCATCTTGTCGTCAACCAGGTGGTTGAGTTTCAACATGTACATGTAACCGACCGTGACATCGCGGTCGAACTTGTCTCCCGTGCGACCGTCATACAGGGTCGATTGACCGGATTCATCGAGGCCCGCAAGTTTGAGTAGTCCCTTGATTTCGGCTTCGGTTGCACCGTCGAAAACCGGCGTTGCGGTCGGCACCCCGTTCGTCAGGTTGCCGGCCAACTCCAGGACTTCAGTATCGGAGAACGACTTGATGTCTTCCACCTTGCCGCCCGTCTTGTTGTAGACGGACTCCAGGAACTGACGCAACTTGGTAATGGATGCCTGCGCTTTGAGCATGTCATCGATCTTCTTGCCCACGCCCTTCGCGGCCCAGCCAAGGTGAGTCTCCAGGACCTGGCCGACGTTCATGCGGGACGGTACGCCCAGGGGATTAAGAACGATATCGACCGGATTGCCATCCTCTAGGTACGGCATGTCTTCGACCGGTACGATCGTCGAAATAACACCCTTGTTGCCGTGACGACCGGCCATCTTGTCACCCGGCTGGATACGGCGTTTGACAGCGAGGTACACCTTGACCATCTTGAGTACGCCCGGCGCCAAATCGTCGCCTGCCGTGATCTTGCTCTTCTTCTCTTCGTAGCGGCGATCAAACTCGTCGCGCTGCGATTTCAGGCGTTCGAATGCCTTTTGCAGCTGCTCGTTAGCATCGTCATTCTTGAGACGAATCTCAAACCACTGCTCACGCGACAATTCGTCGAGGTATGCCTTGGTGATCTTGCTACCAGATTTGAGCTTGTTCGGCCCACCCTGTGCCATCTTACTCGTGAGCATGCGCTCGACGCGCTCGTAGATATCCTCTTCGAGAATTCGCAGCGTGTCGTCGAGGTCTTTGCGTACGCTTTCGAGTTCGGATTTTTCGATGGACAAAGCACGCAGGTCTTTTTCCACGCCGTCGCGTGTGAATACGCGAACGTCGATAACGGTGCCGTCCATGCCGGGCGGTACGCGCAGCGACGTATCTTTGACGTCTGACGCCTTCTCACCAAAAATTGCACGCAGGAGTTTCTCCTCCGGCGTCAGCTGAGTTTCGCCCTTCGGGGTCACTTTGCCGACCAGGATATCGCCAGCTTTGACTTCGGCACCGATGAAAGCGATGCCCGACTCGTCGAGCTTGCTAAGCGCCGCATCACCCACATTCGGGATGTCGGACGTGATGTCCTCGGGCCCGAGCTTGGTGTCACGCGCAACACACTGTAGCTCCTCGATGTGAATCGTCGTGAAGCGGTCTTCCTTGACGACGCGCTCGGAAATTAGTATCGAGTCCTCAAAGTTGTAACCGTTCCAGGGCATGAATGCGACCAACAGGTTTTGGCCCAAAGCCAGTTCTCCCATATCGGTTGACGGGCCGTCGGCGAGAACATCACCGGCCGCAATAGCATCGCCACTCTTGACCAGCGGACGCTGATTAATACAGGTGTTCTGGTTTGAACGCGTGTACTTCGTCAGGTTGTAGATTTCAACGCCCGGCTCCGCCGCAGTCGTCTCGTCATCATTCACGCGAACGACGATACGGGACGCATCGACGGAGTCGACGTTGCCGCCGCGGCGGGCAACGACAGTCACACCGGAATCAATGGCCACGGCACGCTCGATGCCGGTACCCACCAGCGGTGCCTCGGCGCGCAGCGTCGGCACAGCCTGGCGTTGCATGTTCGAGCCCATGAGCGCGCGGTTCGCATCGTCGTGCTCGAGGAACGGAATCAGTGCCGCAGCGACCGATACGATCTGTCGCGGACTGACGTCCATGTAGTTGACATCCTCGGGTCCGGCCAACGTGAACTCATTCTTATAGCGAACGGCAACCAGCTCTTCCGTGAACTTGCCGTTCTTGTCGAGCTCGGAGTTTGCCTGGGCGATGATGAACTGGCTTTCTTCGATCGCCGACAGGTAGTCAATGTCCGCCGTGACCTTGCCGTTCTTGACCTTGCGGTAGGGTGTCTCAAGGAAACCGTACGCGTTGGTCCGTGCGTACACAGCCAGCGAGTTGATCAGGCCGATGTTCGGTCCTTCAGGCGTCTCGATCGGGCAGACGCGACCGTAGTGCGTCGGGTGAACATCACGAACCTCGAAGCCGGCGCGCTCGCGCGTCAGACCACCGGGGCCCAGCGCGGATACACGACGTTTGTGCGTGACCTCGGACAGCGGATTGTTCTGGTCCATGAACTGCGACAACTGGCTGGAGCCAAAGAACTCTTTCACGGCCGCCGCAACGGGCTTCGCGTTGATCATTTCCTGCGGCATCAGGCCATCCGCCTCGGCCTGGGTCAGGCGCTCTTTGACTGCGCGCTCAACACGCACCAGGCCAACGCGGAACGCGTTCTCGGCCATTTCACCGACGCTGCGAACGCGGCGGTTGCCAAGGTGATCGATATCGTCAACCGTGCCATAGCCATTGCGGATATTTATCAGGGTCGAGAGTACGTCAAGGATATCGTCCTTGTTCAGTACGCCGTCGCCCTCGGAGTTGTCACGGCCCACGCGGCGATTGAACTTCATGCGGCCAACCCCTGACAGGTCGTAACGATCGGGGTTGAAAAAGAGGTTCTGAAAAAGATTTTCAGCGGCTTCCTTCGTCGGCGGCTCACCCGGACGCATCATGCGATAGATTTCAACCAGCGCCTCCAGGCGTGTCGTTGAAGGATCTATATTCAAGGTGTTGGAAATAAACGGACCACGATCCAGATCGTTAACGAACAAGGTACGTATATGATCGACGCCTGCTGCAATCAGCTGCTCGATAAGCTCGACGGTCAGCTCCGCATTTGAGGGAGCCAGCAGTTCGCCGGTTTCTGTATCGACAATGTCGTGCGCGAGAATCTTGCCTTCGAGGTATTCGTTGGGAACTACC